>JAABUN010000390.1_pt1 | contig 115653 bp, 124 predicted proteins | sample 5559311 | NCBI WGS metagenome assembly JAABUN01 (sample SAMN10711877, study PRJNA513370) | rock metagenome | isolation source: Antarctica rocks | place: Antarctica: Victoria Land, Siegfried Peak sud | reverse complement strand
ATTAAGTAAGTAATAGTAGAGACTCTAAAAGTAATAATAATAATAGTAAGTAAAGGAGAAATACTATAAAGGATTTTTATATAGAAGTTAATAAGGAGCTTAGTAAAGACGGGGTTAATAATATATAGTAGGAATACTATAAGACTAGTAGATATAATACTTAGGTATATTTTATAGCTCTAATACGTGAAATAATATAGAATAATAGAATAACTATTAATATAGACCCCTAATATTTAGGCGACTTAGAATTAGGATATTTTAGAATAAAAAGTAGAAAAACTAAATAGAATATAAAAGTGGAAACTTCAGGCGAGAATAAAGAAATAAGGTCTTATAAGATATTTACTATTTTATAGTAATTATATAAATAGGTTATATTACTTAATAAGGGCGATTTTCCTATATTTCTTATATATATTATAGATTTAAGCTAATTTATAACTTATCTTTATAAGCTTCTCTATAACTTAAATTTAATAATAAGCTCTTAATTAGTAATATAGTCTATAAACTAACGGCGTTATAGTATTAGAGTTAGGTAATTATATATAGATTATAGGCTTATAATCCCTTTAGTTATATTATAAGGCTTAATATAAAGAAATATACCTAAGTAATTATTAGGCGGAGTTAATTACTAATAAATATTAATAGATTATTAAAGGCCTTATTCTAAATTAACTAGATACTATATTTCAGCCTTATAGATAGGTAAAATAGTTTATTAATAGTACTACTACTTAATAGATATTACTAACGGGTATTAGCCCTAATTTTATTTTATATTTAAAGGTATTTATTACTTAAAGTATTTATATTATCCTAAAACTATACTTAATAGTAATCTATATACTAGCTATTCTTCTATTAAACTTTCTCTTCTATATATTTAGGTAGCCTATATATAGTAATATAATAAATTTTATATACCTATAAGCTTTATTACTAAATAGATCTAGAACTTACTACCCCTAGAATACTTAATATAGCTAGTCTTATATATTAGAAGTTTATAGTATTATTAGATTATTTACCTTTCCCTTAAATAGGCTATATAGTATACTAATTAGACTATCTAGGTATATTACCCCTAATTATACTATACTATATACCTTTTTATATATAAAGTAGAAGAACCTCTAGTCTTCCTTTAATTAATAGAAGCGCCGAAATATTCTATTAATAAACCCCTAAACTATAAACCTCTTATATATTTTACCTATATATTTAATTACCCTTATATACCTCTAGATCCTATTATATTTAAGAATAGGATACTAGCGTAGGATAGGATTATAGTAATTACGTAGGTACTTAAGGATATTATTAATTATAGTAGAAATAAAGGAGGGAGACTAGCTAAATATTATTAATAACTTATATAAAGGATATAAGTATAAGAATTTTACTAGAATAAGATATAAAGCGAGCTCTAAGCTAGGCTAATAACTATATTACTAGTTAATACTTTTAAGGTTAAAATAGGTAAGTAATTAATATATCTTATCCTTAATAAATCTAAATATCTACCTTATTTACTTAGGTAGGAAATTATTAAGACTCTACTCCTTACTCTAATATTTAATTAATAGGATATAGGCGTAGCGTAGGACTTAACTAATATAATATAAACTAAGGATAAGGAGGGCTAGAGTAGCTACGTATATAAGTTCTTTATTAGAATTAATATCTATAGTACGTCGTTATTAATAATATAAATAAATAGATAATTACTAAAAGGGGTTTTATAAGTAAATCCTAGATAGGTAGGGCTAAGTGGCGACAGTTTATATTCGGGTAAATTTAGATTAGGCTTAGCGTACGGCTAGACCCGTGCAAATCATTAAATAAACGTTGAATAATCTCACTGCAAAACCTGTCTAATCGGGGCAAGCAAAGCGGGCATTGTTGAATCCCCAACGTCAGTGGCTATGAAAGTGCTGCAAAACCATCTGTTTGTACCCCCAAAAGACTTGTAATCTACACATATCACCACGTCAATACCCCCATCCCTGTCCGAAAATATGGCGCAAAGAGCTCACTCTCTGTGCGCTTAACAACCCATCAATCCTCTACCTTCTCCCAACGTGCTACGTCATCATCATATAGTGGGTCACCTGTCTGGACAGAAACGAGCAGGGAGCGAACCTCCATTTCCCACATCATCTGGTATCATCGCCCCAGAAGCTTGACAAGTGGGGGTTTCCTTCTACAGCATTGCTACCGGTTACAAATAGTGCTTTCAGATATAGACGAATTACTTATTCTTTGCAGATTACTACTAATAAAACCCTATCTTGTTTATTTGCAGCGTTCCTGAAGCGCATAGCCTCGGCCACTCTAGTAACTTCTCGCTCGTCGAGCAACTTAGCTAGCTACCCAATTCATTGACTATTGAAACCGACCCGTATCATACCCACTCCCACAGCGGGCAGAGGAAATTAGATTTCCGAAGATTCTCCAGCCTTAATATGTATGTAGGTACACAAGGACTCCTTGACTTGGACCAAACTACGAAGCTAGGGCAATTACAACGACAAGCCGTTTCCATCTCCTAGGGGCGCTGCCTACATGGACTTTCAACTAACATTTCCCAAATCTCCGACAAATGGCGTTCTTCCTCTGCGCAGTCCGGCTTGTTCTTCTGGACGGGTAAGCCACAGGCTGGCAGGCGAGACCAGCGAGTATGACGATACAGAGGATATGGAAAAGTAGCAGAAATTTGAAGCCGACCGAGGGCAGCTGAGAGGTTTTGTAAAATCTTGACCAAGGGAAGGTCTAATTTCTTGAGTCCTCGCCGAGGGCTGGCTTGAGATGCCGTTTCTCACACACCCGCTTCATGCACGAGTGCAATATGTGTTTTCATCTCATTGCGGTGTGCAAGAGATAATGGAACACTGAATATTGAAAGTCAGTGAGCAGCGCCAACCGCAAAAAATCAGTGGCAACAGTCTCAGGTACAGCCGCATGAAATACCATTAGATGCGCATTACCTACTTGCGATTATCGTCCGACAAAGCGATGAATCTATTTTTATAAGATACGATGTCTCCGAGCGGTATCTATCTTTCTGCGAAAATCTTACCCTTCTCCCCAGCTATTAAATGTTCTGTGCTAATGTTACAATTATGCATTCGTCCTTCTTCCTCATCACGTCCCTTCTTTGCCTATGCAACGCCTTTCCTCATCTGCAAAGTGCCTTTCCACTCGTCGCACGTCAGAATGCTGCCCTGAATTCCAGCACGGCGACAAATTCTACCGTCCTCAACTGCGAAGACACCATCGATTATGGACTGAACGCTACATGCTGGGATGCCTTGAATATGACCAGCTACATGAACAGTTGGAATGTGACCAACGAGGCTAGCAAGACGTGCATGACCAACGAGCTGTGGGCCAATTGCTTCATGCGGGTTGCAGGCCTCACTGTGCCACAAGGGCTCGGCTGCGCACAAATTGGCCCAAATACCTGTCCACAGCCCACAGCAAATGATTTGTTAATGAACGATGCCCCGACTGCATACGGTATCTACAGTATTTGGTGTAAGTGCTCCTCGAAATGCCAACTCAGCGTCCATATGCCATGTCTTTCAGAGGTCGAACATGCATTTTGAAACATGGATACTAACTATTACTTTTCTCTCTGCAGCACTACAAAACCTATACACAGCCATCTACAACGATCTCTCCGGTGAGGCGGGCCAGGCTTTGATCCAGTCCGCATGGAACAATCTTACCACCGCGCAACAAGGCGACCAAGATGGAAAGAGCTTCCTAGCCAGCATACTTTTCTCCGACAGCGATCCTAGGAGCCAGTTCTTGGGTTTACAAGTGACGACTTCTATTCCCATGCCCTTCCATGGGGATAAGAGTATCCCGAATGTGGGTAAGGCGCAGAAGGTGCTGGGTAGTGTCCTAGCTACTTATCTTGAGTCTGCAATGACAAATTACACACTTGGAGGCTACTGGGGTATGGCTAAGGGTGGGAAGCTGATTTAGTGTTTGTGTCTTCTGGTGGCTACAGCGTGGTCTGAGGTTGACAACGATAGTTTGATATATGATCTGATTACTAAAATATAATCAAACATAGGGAGGCACCATCGAGTGACATCCTGAATTTGTTCGACTTGCTGCTCAACTTCCTCTTTGACGATTAAGTTTACAGCGAAAACTCCTGTGTCGACTGGCAGCCGCCGATAGTCCTTTGTCGATTTGTTCACCACCCTTGACATCAGGTGTAAGCAATACTCAGAACCTCTGCAAACTTAAGCTAGAAGGTAGATCCATGAACCGAAATGGCTGCTCAGGGACAGGCATCACTTTCCCACAGTATACAATGGCATGGTTATTTCTGTATGGCATCCAGCACTGTGCTGCATCTTCCTCTAGGACGAAGATGTGGTACCTCCTAAGCAGTCGGCAACGTATCTTATTGTCGTCTCTTCCTCTCACTCCCTCTGACTCCTTGTAATTTTACCACGCCTAGAATGTTCTCTGCTGTAGTCCTTGAAATTGAGCATTCGCTACTGGTAGTTCAGCTGATGTGACGACCGTGCTGAGAGGTTGTAGGCAGGTGTGTCATTGATCTCAGTCAAATTCAGGATCGGATAACCGTACATGATGGCTGCATGCCACGTTTTGTCCATATAGCAATTGATTAGGGCTATCCTATCCCCTATGTTCGCGCAAGGCTCGTTGACCTAGTATCCATTACGTTAGGTCAGCGGTGTCGAGTGTAGATAGCAGACCCTTGATGAGAACTCAGAGGGACTGTGAATGTTGTGATAGCACAGTACATTTAGTTTGTGAATTAAGTGGGGTACACGTCATCACGTGATGGACGCGTTTGATCTGAAGCCGACTGCTAGAATATTCACTCACTCCCAAATTTCCTGAAGGCCACACTATGGATTTACCTGACATCGATCACCGTCCAAGAAAGAAGAGGCGCTTTTTCGTCGACGATCCGCTTGAGCCGGAAAGCAGCGATTTATCGAGCGAGATCTCGAATAAAGATTCTAACGCGCTCCCATTAACGTCGCCAAATACCGCCTCGGAGGAGACAACTCCTGAGGAAACGCTATCCGCCTCGAGCTTGACTGATATAAGCCTGCAGAACGATGCCGATGCTGCGCACCAGGATGGCCCGACCGTATTCGATAAGGCGACCTTTGAAGCCTTCATTGGAGACAAATTGGCGTCAACTACGTTCGAGAAGATACGACAGGCGGCAGGCGATAATATGGAACGAGCAATCAATATGTACCTTGATGGATCATGGGCGAGTGTATCAACAGCTCCCCAACCGTCCATGGGGTCAATGATGGACGCATTCGCTTCCCCACTCCCAGAGCGGACTACCCGAAAGCCGAATCTAATAAGAAAGGAGTCATCCCACGCCATAAAAAGACAGGAGGTATTAGAAGCGATGCCTGGCTACAGATATGTTGGGGCTTTTGGAGTTGGAGCGTGGGCGACAAGGAGCGGCGCTGGCATAATCCAGATAGGGGAAACAGTCAAGATCGAACGGACAAAGATAAAGCCCCCAGTAAAGATTGGCCGAGGAGGAAAGGTACTACAACCGTCGAAGCTAAGTGCCGCCAGAATGAGGGTTGATGTCATAGTACGAATTACGAATGTTAGAGGAGAAGAGGTGGGAAGACTACCAAAGGACACAGCTAACTGGGTGTCCACGTTGATGGACCAGAAGATCTGTCGGTTCGAGGGTGTCTGCTTTTTCGCCCCCGATAGAATCAGAGTCAATGACACCATCGAAGTGCAATTGAGGTGTGCTTTATTACGCAAAGCATTTGACGCTGGCGGTTTCAAGAAGCCGGAGGATAGCAACCGAACTACGGGAATCTTTGAAGAGAAGGAGACCTCAGAGGAGAAAGATCTACGTTTGAGGCAAGTGGCATTAGTAAGACTGTTTGATGAGATCAACCTTCATCCAACGACCATCAATGATACAACAGCGAAGCACAAGCGGCAAGGCATCCTACAAGCGGCCGAGATCGCTGAGCAATATGACAAGGAGGGTGAGACTAAAAAGCCCAAGCCTGCACAGAACGGAGGGTCTACGCCACCGGATGAAGAAGCAGAAGACGGCAAAGAGCTCGAGCAAGACCAGCTCGATAGCCTGTACAAAAAAGCTCAGTCATTCGACTTCGACACCCCAATTCGAGAACCACCAGATACTTTTGTCATGGACCTGAGGAAATACCAAAAGCAGGCTTTACATTGGATGGTAAGTAAAGAGAAAGACGAGAAGTCTGACAACAAGGAATTATCAATGCATCCTCTTTGGGAAGAGTACGCTTGGCCTGTGAAGGACATGAACGATCAAGAAGTTGCGACCGTATTGAACCAAGACAGCTTTTACGTCAATCCATACTCTGGCGAACTGTCACTTGAATTTCCAGTGCAAGAGCAGCACTGCCTCGGTGGGATTCTTGCTGATGAAATGGGCCTTGGGAAGACTATTGAGATGCTCAGTCTCATGCACTCCCATCGATCCGAGATGTCAGTCCAAGGATCACACGCACTTCCGAATTCAGTCGCCAACCTCCCGAGATTGCCAAAGAATTCGGCATCTGTCGAACCAGCACCGTGTACGACGCTTGTTGTGGCTCCCATGTCGCTTCTGGCGCAATGGGAAAGTGAAGCGGCTAAGGCTTCAGCGCCGGGAACTCTGAGATCGTTAGTATACTACGGAAGCGACAAGGCTGCGAATTTGCAGAACCTTTGCTGTGAAGCTAATGCTGCATCTGCTCCTAATCTAATCATCACTAGCTACGGCGTGGTTTTGTCCGAATTCAATCAGGTGGCAGCCCATGGAGGCGATCGTGGGTCTCATGGCGGTCTTTTCTCTCTTGAGTTCTACCGTGTGATTCTTGACGAAGCTCATTTCATCAAGAATCGGCAGTCGAAAACGGCAAAAGCTTGCTACGAAATCAGTGCACAGCACAGATGGGTCCTCACGGGAACACCAATAGTCAACCGACTGGAGGACCTTTTCAGCTTGGTGCATTTTCTACGTGTCGAACCTTGGTCAAATTATTCTTTCTGGAAGACTTTCATTACGGTACCTTTCGAATCCAAGGATTTCATCCGGGCTCTTGATGTCGTACAAACGGTCTTGGAGCCCCTTGTCATGCGCCGTACTAAGGATATGAAGACCCCTGATGGTCAGGCCCTCGTGCCTCTACCACCTCGCACTATAGAGATAGAGGAACTCGAATTGTCAAAGCAGGAACGAGAGGTCTATGATTACATCTTCACACGTGCAAAGCGTACTTTTAACGCCAACATAGAAGCGGGCACCGTTCTAAAATCGTACACCACAATCTTCGCTCAAATCTTGCGCCTTCGCCAATCGTGTTGTCATCCTGTACTGACCCGCAACAAAGCCATTGCTGCAGAAGAGGAGGAAGCTGCTGCTGCTTCCGACGTAGCCAATGGGCTTGCAGACGACATGGACTTGCAGGAGCTAATAGCACGCTTCACATCCGATTCCGACTCGAGTGAGCAGGATGTGGCCAATAAGTTTGGCGCCCACGTCTTGAAGGAAATCCAATCACAAGCTAACAATGAATGTCCAATATGTTCAGAAGAGCCAATGATCGAGCCAGCGGTGACTGGCTGTTGGCATAGCGCATGCAAGAAGTGCCTACTGGACTATATCGACCACCAAAAGGAGAAACACACATTACCTTTGTGCTTCAATTGTAGGCAACCGATCAATCAACGCGACATCTTCGAAGTGGTTCATCACCAGGACGACGATGAAGACCTATACAGTGCTACCCAACCAGGCGAGACTACCACTCCTTCACGTATTACCCTCCGCCGCATTGGCACATCCTCCTCCGCCAAGATCGCAGCACTGATCACTCACCTCAAAGCTCTCCGCTTGACCAAGCCAGGCACAAAGTCAGTCGTATTTTCGCAATTCACCGCCTTCCTCGATCTCATATCTCCTGCTCTGACCCAAGCAAACATTCCATTCCTCCGCTTCGACGGTGCTATGTCCCAGAAAGCACGCGCAGCAGTGCTCACGGAGTTCGCATCGGCTACTACCAAGAGAAATGGCCATGGCACGGTGCTTCTGCTGAGTCTGAGGGCTGGTGGCGTAGGCTTGAATTTGACATCGGCAAAGAGGGTGTTCATGATGGATCCGTGGTGGAGCTTTGCGGTGGAGGCGCAGGCGATCGATCGTGTGCATAGGATGGGGCAGGATGAAGAGGTAAAGGTGATCAGATTCGTGGTTTCGGGCAGTATCGAGGGAAGGATGTTGAAGATTCAGGATCGGAAGAAGTTCATGTAAGCTGTTTTCTCATTTGCTCCTCTCTGCTTGGACGATGCTAACGGTGGCTATAGTGCGAGCTCACTGGGCATGATGAGTGAAGAGGAGAAGAAGATGCAACGGATTGAGGATATTAAGGAGTTGCTCACCTGAGTGTTTCATCGCAAATTGACGACGATTATGCTTCCATCATTTTGAGCTTCTATGTTGTATGAGGGAATAGGATAGAATTCTTCGCATTTGCATCGTGGCTTCTTGCATATTCATTTGACTACCAAGGTCCTCAAGCCTTGCAATTGCACAAATCAATGGTATCATAGCACCACCTATCCTCTCCCCTCCGAACTCATCATCTCATCTCCTCACTACCCATCCTCACCCATCACTCCATCATCCCCAACCTTCATGCTCCCGTTCTCTCAAATCCGCATTGCTGTAGCCACCAACCCCCATCTCACCCCCCAACCCCAGCACCCTTAACCGTATCACCAACCGCCTTCTTCACCCCCTCCATCACCCCTCCCGTATCCTCTGTAGGCGGTGCACCATCACTCCCTAAACACCACCATCAGCCCCTTATCCCTTACCTCTTATCATCTTGTCCATAGATCATTCTATCCCTTCTCCCTCATTCCTCAGTTTCCTTGCACTCTCGTCTCTTTTCTATTGTAGAATATTGAGAAACAACCATACCTTCAGCATTACCCTGATCGTACGGTTCGCTAGCTGTGCCTGCGCCTTTGGCTCCGGAGAGGGGTTCGGTGCCTGAGTTTTGGGAAGACGGGGTTTGGGTGGTGGGGTTGGGGGCGTCCATTTTGGAGAGGGATGGAGGGTGGAGGGTAGGGGGACGTTAAGTGAGGGATCTGGAGGGTATTATGGTTTTCATAGGCCTCGAAGACGAATTAGGTGCGGAATTATCCCGCGGTGCCAAGAGGCAGCTCGGCTGATCAGCTCTAAGATCACGTGCATGAAGTCCAGACCGTTTCACAACGTGCCTAGCTCCCGCTGTCATATCCAATCGCCGGCGCCTCTGCGCCTCCTAGAATAAAGTACTCTTTCTCCGAACGGACCACGATACAAGGCCCTCTTGCGCCTCTATGATACACAATCATAGTATGTGTCTAGGAGGCTGTTTGTGTCCCTTGCTCTAGAATAGCTTGTGACAATACCAGCGACCCATTGCGTACAAGATAAGCGTAAGGAGCTAGGCTCAATTCATAACGATGACACCGAGTTTGTGAGTGGAGAATGGTGTCATTAATCTGGAGGAAAGGCCAAGCTAGATGGCCTTCATCTAGCGCAAGGTAAGTGTGACAGTGCGACATGAAGCCATGATATGTGGCTAGTGAGAGGTGATCGGGGTCGATCGTCGGAGACTATCATTACCCCATTGGCTTCTCCTACACGCTAAACAAGCTACCAACCTTGTCGCTGATACCAAATGAGAATGCAGCCTTGAGCATTGATCACTTGTGGTACGGAGCTGTTGCCTCGATGAGGTCGAGTATATGAATCAATACTTGAAGACTATGGGGATCCTTCGCCACTGAAGGTATGTATTCTTAGAAAGCTATCTTTCTCATTGTTTCTCGATGTCATCGTTTTTATGCGTCAAAAAAAGCAATTCGATTTCTTGGATGTATCGTATCTCAGCCTTGCGTGCGTTGGTCAGGCGGATTGATGGATCACTAGCGCGCAGACGTCACTGCATAGGTAATGTATATCATCGATGCTTGGACATTGCCCGGTTTTGAATTATTTTATATAATCGTCACCAGAATTGGAGTTCGCACATCACATTCATGGCATCGCAGCTTCTGCCCACGATTTCCTTTGACTTGACGCAAGAGACTTGTATATAAAGTATGATCCCATATTCTACATGAGACGAAAAGATGAGAGTGTTGGATCCGCAAGTTGCAGTTTCGTCACGAACAATTCCCAATGTCTTGTTACTATCCCAACGGAAATCCTTCTCTCGGTGACGTCCCTTGCAGCTCAGGTGCTGCTGCGGCTTGTTGTCCTTCAGGCTGGAAATGTGAAGGAAATGGCCTTTGTTCTTTAGATGACCAGGGTTATTACGGGCGTTATACTTGCACAGACAAGACCTGGGGCTCCGACAACTGCCCACAAGTTTGTACTCATGGTAGGTGATGCTGATTGGGAAGGCCTCAGTGTGTGCAAGATTTCATACTGATGCTGAGACAGGTAAGACTGCTGCAGGGGACGAGGCGGTGCTTCAATGCAGCTCTGGGAGCTACTGTTGCGACGCCAACCGACCAGATGCTAAAGACCAGAATCCTCCTAAACCTGGCTGTTGCGAAACTTCTTCTGATAGATTCCAACTTGCAGCTTTGCCGATCATCGCGGGTGGAGGCAAGCTTGCGGTGAGCTCACCTGCTTCCAGTATACTCCGCTCATCTACGACATTATCTTCGTCCAATTCCATAGCAAGCCAGGGAACGCCTCTTACAACATCAGCCACAACAAGCTCCACCTCGAGTCAAGCCGCGCAAACGTCGAGTTCCAGCTCTATATCAAGCCAAATAACGCCAGCCACAACATCTTCAACAACCAGCTCAACAAATAGCCGAGCCGCAAATTCACCGAGTTCCAGTAGTACAAGCGTCTCGGTTATCACTTCGATAATAACCTCAGGTGGCGGCCAAAGCTCGCTCGTAACCTCAACCTCCGTCCCTGTCCCAGCGCCAGCTACCACGACGCCTGTAACTCCGACATCACAATCGAAACCCCTAGGGCCGATCATTGGCCCCGCTGTAGCCGTCCCTGTCGCAATACTCGGTGTCGCAGCCCTTATGCTGTTCTTATTCTTCCGCAGTCGTCGTAGCAGAAGGGAACATCGGTCCCCTCCCGTGGGATCTCGTCAAGATCCGAAGCCAATGTACGGTAGATCTAGGCCATCGTATCCTGCAAATCCCGAACTTGATGGATCCCCAGTGATGGCCGCATTTAATAAAGATACAGCTTTGTACTATGACCCTAGCACGACTGCACAATCGGCCAGCACGGGGCCATCTAGCTATCGTGCATCATCGGGATCTTATGGAACCCGACACTCAAACAGAAACTCAAACAGAAACTCAAGGGGCACGGGAACCGTGGGCAGGCCTACGGCTACTGCTTCTCACACGACTCCGGAGCTGCAAGGAAATGCCGTGATGAGGGAAATGGATGACGGGGTTCGGCCACCGAGCGAGTTGCTGGGGAGCACGTATCGACCTTATAGGCCACATGGAGGAGGTATGCAATGGTGACATCCGGACGCTGAGGAAGGTTACCATCGAGGTAGAGCACAAATGATGCTCTATCAACGATGGGATCTTAACCATGAGGACAACAGAAGACGTTTCATGCACATTTTGGTACGTTGCAGGAAAGACAAGTGGTTCTGACGACTCCTCCATGGATGAGGCTTGGGGCCACAGATAGATCACCCAACCGTTGACCCCGTTGTTGACACCTACTTCATTACGCTTGAAGACAGATCCTGGTTTATCGAGCCAGATCTTGTGGCAAGCCTGCCTGGAAGATACACCATCTGGGATTGTCTCGGCTCTCTTATTATCATGCGGATAGTTCTGCAGCCTTATGATCGACCCAGGCGAAATCAGAGCACAGCAACAATGTCAACCGTATCGCAGCAAACGCTCGTCAAGGAACCCATTCCCAGACTTAAGGGAACGACTGTTACAACCACAAGATATCAGGCCACACTTATTAAATCTAGCCGTTCCTACATCCAGTCCTTCGCTTCATGTTCCGCAACTATCTGCCAAATCGCAGTACCACCACTGCACAGGTAGCAACATCCTGCTATAATTCACCGTCACCTCCCCTTCTGAGGTGTGGCAGGTCCTGGTTGCCATACTGAACAAATGGCGAGCGTGCAGCCTTCAGAGAACGCCAAATCACTATGCAGCGTGTCCACCGGGATAGTACACCACTATCCCTATCTCATGTCCTGGAAAGCCATCCGTTCCAGGGAAATCTACCGAGGTACAGCCGAGACGGATGCCAAAGTTACCAGGACATGGGATACGGAATCTCTGATCTCCGAGATAGAGCACACTGAAGCCTTGTCAATATGCCAGCTGAGGTCGCTGTTTCGGTTGTAAAATAACGAGATTTTCCAGATTTCGATGGCGCTCTTGCTCAAAGGGAATCATACATGGTGCGTAAGATGTCGCCACGGCGTGGACATTATAAGACGAGCTATCAGAGGGCCCTTGTTCCACTCTTCGCGTCTACCTTCATTTTCATGTAATCCTCCAGCGGTACCAGAAAAGCTGCATTGATCTAGAGAATTGCTTAGGGTCGTCCTGAGGGCCAATCGGTGTCTTACCCTTTGCCCCATTGAGACGGTATGGTGACATTAACGATCAAAGTTACCAACGCAAGCCGAGCAGGATCAAGTACTGCTCAAAGTTTGAATACGAAATTCCACCAGAGGTTTTGCATTGCTATATAGATTTAGATCGTGCTATGTACCTATGCCTGAGAATAACAGAAAAAGAAGATCTCATCAATTCCAAGTACATATCCATATCCATCTCCAGCCTCCCCAACTCAGTACCGTAGCCATTAACATATGCCCAGACCCCTTTTTTCCCCAACCCTTAAGTCCCGCAGTATAATCTCGATCGCAAAAGTTTATAGAATCTACATGCCATCAGTATTGCCCAATTCCCACCATTACCACCATCCACATAAAATCCATCGTTCAGGTCCGGTACTCCGTACTCCATACCCTGCTCTACAACGCCATATTCTACAAAGATCATCTCAAGTGATCCAAACCCATACATCATACGACACAAATGAAAGACCCTTCCTTTCTCACACAAAATCATCAAACAGTTGAAAACAGTAGTAACAAACATCCAGCTAGCAAGCACACCGCTAACCATATCCAGACCCCCAAAAAACCTTGGCAAACACTCCATCTCTCCTACCCTGCTCCCCTCCACAACCCTTCCACCTCTCCACCTCTCCACCCTTCTCTCCTCCCCTCCTGCTCCACATCCCCTCCACATCTCTCCTCCAAAACCCCCCTACTCCGTACACCCCAACCTGAATTCCAACAATGGTATCCCCATTCCCCCCTCCCTTCCCTCCCCTTCCCTCTTCCCTTGTACCCCTCACTAACCCCCCCTCCTTCCTCCCCACAGTCCAAAGATTCCTCCCACACCTACATCCACCTCTCCCAACCCCGCTTCGCCGACCTCTTCGAAGTATGTCCCCCCCAACCCTCTCCCCTATCCCCCATCCCCCTCCATATCCTATCCTATCCCCCCCCCCACACTAACCCCCCCCCAGGAATTCAACACCCACCCCCACCTCCCCAACGAGCCCATCCACGTCCCCCCCCACCACCAACCGCCCAACCCCGAAGACGAAGACGACGTCGTGCCCGACCAGCACGCAGCCTTTGGCATCGTGCGCGCGACGCAGGGGAATCGGGAGGTGGCGTGGCGGGATCTGGGGATGGAGGGGGTGATGGTTGGTGGTGGGCGTGCGGGGAGGGGGAGTGGGTTGCCTAGGTGAGGGGGGTGGGGAGTATTAGGAGGGAGGATGGCTGGATGGAGGATGAGAGATGATGGATGCATGTATGCGTTATGGGTCATGGATAGCGATGTCTGTCTATACTATGAGGTTGAGCGCCTGTTATATCCTCACGATGTCCGCCCTTGCTCTATGAAAGAGGTCATGGCCGACCATTGTTCCCTCCGCTCGTTCGCTATCGCGCTCTTCGTCTGTTTGTTTCCGTGGGTGGATCGATAATTGCGCGTATGTGCCGGGACCTTTTCGTTTCGAGAGCGGACCTGGGTTGACTACTAATACGTTCTCTATGACCTTTTGGGCAGGATGTCAGTTTTGAACTCCTTTTGAGGAGGGCCGGAATTCACCTTTGCGAAAGGGGACAGAGCACTTGGTGTTATCAGCATGTCCGGTCGGACATTTAGCCATTCTCCCAGCTTCAAGTAGCTTACGTCTAGAGGCATACCTGTCGCGACGCCCTCTGCCGTACCAATTTTAGGCAGATTGGTCCTGTCGGAGGGGGGGAATATGGGGTAGAAGTGTCGCTGTTGGATTACATGTCGGGGTAATCGTGAGAGCAGGCTCGCCTCGCTCGGCTTGCCAACGAGAACCTCATAGCGACGGAGATCAAAAAGTACGTCTTGCGCTGATATACTAACCACTATCTCATTCAACGAAATAGTCACCGGGTTGGTGACAATCTTCACCTGCCTTGGTAAGTTGAGCTGCTTCTTTTCGAATGGTTCTTGCGGCCATGAGACGTGTTTGTTGATGATATCACGGATCGATGGCACAAGTATGATGGTTATGCTTGGAACTCGAAGAGCGACCTCGCGCAGATGCCTGCCAACTAGGAGCCTAAAAGCGTCGATCATAGTCGCTTTGTCGGGTTCGACGCTGGGGTCGTCCGGAAGATCGAAGTCGCCTGCTGCTACCAGAGGATGCTCAATGTCGAAAATAGGCCCGACCATGATCAGGACATCAGCGTAAGACTCTGCGACTTTCTCGCACAAGGCTTGCAGCGGCTCGAATGCAAGGTTGTCGTCCGCCGTGTATGGACCAGAGCTAATGAGGACATTGAGAGCATGTGCGGCTGTCTCGGTGCCTTCTGTGTCCACGCCCAAGCGCTCGTTGCTGCTATCTAGCGTTGAGGGAAGAGAAACGGCTAATGGCAGAAGTGGAAGTTCTAGGATCTCATTGACGGAAAAGTAAAGACCAGACGCGTTTATGCCACGCACCGCAACGATCTGTCCGGGGAAGAACTCGTACGATACACCCTCCACCTTCACCGGTATTCTCAATCCAGCGCCTGTCCGTCTCGAAGTCTCAAGCATCAAGGATGAAGCATTGAGTTTACCCTCGAGAGCCTCAGATGCTATCCTTCCAACTGCAACAATCTCGCTTGTGGCCCGATTTGCAGCATTGCCAAAGGCGGCGTCTTCAAGGTTGTGATGGGCTTGAACGAGCAGCTGGAACTCGTCTATTCGGTCATCTAGGACTTCGGAGGCTTCGGAAAGATGCATGGCCATTGGCTTATAAGAGAACTTCTTAAGGTCAGTATTCGCCGTTAATCTCACCCGTGATTCGGATGGCGGCGCTATCGGAACTCCGCTTGACTTCAGGTGATGGTTGAGTGTCTCGATTACTTGGCCTGCATTCTGCCTTTCGGAAAACGCAACACTACTTTAGGGGCTTAGTTGCTAGACACAATCGCTAGGTTCATCGTAACTTACTTCTGGCCATTGGTATTTGCAATGGCCCTTGCATCACTTGGAGAGCTCATGCCGTCCGTCTTGTTGAATTTTGGAACCGTAGGCGTCTCGAAAGCAGCTTTCCGTTTTGCAGATCCAGTAGCAGAGCGTCGTGGTACCGGTGTATTTGGAACGATACCATCCAGCCTATGTCCACTTAGGCAGTCTGCGCAATCCAATACATGTGCCCACTTACATCCCAAATATATCATCCCCCTTACCAGCACTCCGTGGTGTAGCGAGAGCTCCCCTCTTATCCACGCTACGAATGTGTGCTTTTCCTCTGGACTCTCGCTCCAACATCTCTTGCAAATCCTTCTTGAATGCTCTGACCGTAGATATGTCCAGCTTTGTTAGCTCCGATCCCATCTTCATGCTGTAGGACTCCCATTTGTATGATAATCCCTGGGGAGATATTGAATGGAGCCGAAGAATAGATTGGAGTTCACCGAGGATGTCGGGAGGGAGCTCTGTGATGGGTAGGATCGCGAAGAGCTGATTGAGCTCGAATTCGTTGTCGGCCATCACTGCTGCACTTTTGGGAAGCTCGTTGAAATGGGGTGAGTGGATGAGGTGAACTCCGTAGGATTCGAGATTCGGAAAGAGACGCGACTGAAGTCGCGTCGGCGATTGAGGTTATCGCCGGCGCTAAAGCATTCTCCTGCATTCAAGTACTTCGTCATAGTAACTATAACAATAAAATGTTATTGCTTTATACTCACTCTAGAAGTGTCTATATGATCGCTCGGAATGATGTAGTCTACTCAATGTATTATGCCAACAATCATTAAAGCAACCGTAACCTGCTAAAGCACACCACCCTAGTCTAGATACCGGAGGAATCAATACTCTCTCTATAATTACTCCCGCATTGACTGCGCAGCGCTCACAGAACTGCTTCGACCATGCTTCCACTAGCGACACTCATGCTGTCCCGCTTGTCCCTTCTTGAGGGCCGACTGGCTCACCAGCACCCTTCAAGTAGCTCTCCGACTCCCCAATCCTCTTTCCCGCAGTGTCCCATCTCTTCAGCATCTCCATTTTCTTCTGTTCAACCAACTTATTCAGTGCTGGCCAGTAAGACTCATGCTCGTATTCAAAATCGCAATCACCCCCATAGCCTTTCAGCAGCTGCTCCGGCGGCACCACCTGCCTCAAGTCCACATCGAATTTCAGTTTTTCCCTCGTCAACGGGTCAATGAAAGGATTGATGATCTTGAAAAACGCCCATACGACCCATGGCAAATATTTCATACAAGCTTTTCCCAGTCTCTCCGGATAGTGATTCTGCAGTATGGAAATCACCTGTCGTCCTTGACCCGCGGAAGCATTGTCGCCTTTGCGAGTCTCTTTGAAATTGACAAGCATAGCAAGAGTCTCAGTACCGGGGGGCATGAGATCGATACATTTCTCAAGCATGAAAATCAGATGGTGGATTTGCTTATCGGATTTCTTGGTATTCTGTTTGTGCGGGTTTAGGTACAGACAAGGACGGCATTCGTTATCGTAACCTAATATGACTTGTTTGCCGGTCTCGTTCTCTTCAGATATGTAGTCTGCCGTGTGGTCTTTGATGCCGTACTCCCTTCGCCAGAGAAGGGTCGCTTCGAGTCGCGTTGCAGCATTGGTAAGGTTCCACTTCGAGGCGCGTAGATAGCGTAGGAGACATTCCCGGGTCAGCCACAAACGTTCGGCATCAGTGAGAGATGACTTAGAGGGGGCTGTGGATGATACGGGGAGGGTGGTCCATGATCGGGCGGTTGTGAGAAGCGAGGCGTATTTGGTCTCTTGGTCTGGGGTGAGTACCCGTGCAGGGGCTGCTGTGGTATTTAAAGCTGGTGTAATGAAAGGAGTTTTGACAGGATGTGAAGAGCCATCGACAGTGGCATTCGGAGCTACATGAGATCCGAGTGCATCTGTGGGTTCTGTAGGTACTTTGGCATGGCCGTTGGAGTGTTGTGCAGCACCGCCATTTGCGAGAGGTTCCTGCGCCATTGGGTCTTGCTCAATACCTGGTGGCTCCAGTGCAGCCATGTTTATGACTTAAGGGGACAGAATATCAGCGTTGGCCGAAATTGGGTACCCATCCCAGCTGCCAGCTGGTAAAATACATTGTTTGTTGGCTTGCGGTAGGATTTCTTGGCACGTTTTATCAAAACGCTAGCAGACCGATTTTGATACAAGAATAGATCAAGCAGCCGCGAACGAAGTTCACGCCATACACATGGCACTGTTGGACAGCGCGGTTTTCTAATGATGAACCGTCGTCGAAGGTACGTCGTGCATTCTGTCGTTGGTTTATACTACAATACTTTGGTAGAATACCCTGTGCGTCCCCTATCTGTTCTACCCGTGTCGGGGTTACCGGATGTTCTAAAGTCATTACCGACTAGGTAGGATTCTTAAGGTCGTCGGATGCCCGTTCGAAGGATTTACCGAATCCTTCTCATGTAGACTTATCTTATATAGCTATGCATAGCCTCGATAGATCCTATGCTGTAATCATATCACAAGAAGCTACAGTTACCAAAAACTGAAGTTCCCTCCCCTCCGTTGCGCTTTGTTTCCTGCTGTCACAGATTATCAGCCGTTATCCAAACCCCGAGTATTCTGCTGCCCCACTTGCTTCTACCAACTAAATTACGATAATGGCTTCCGCATCCAAATATCTTTACTCGCATCTCATCTTCACTCCTCCATACCCCAAAACCAAATTCACAGGCCAGATTGTCATTGTCACCGGCAGCAATGTAGGTCTAGGTCTAGAAGCAGCCCGCCATTTCGTCCGCCTTGACGCCCAGAAAGTCATCCTCGCCGTACGAACTCTTGAGAAAGGCGAGGCCGCCAAGGAATCCATCCTCAAGTCCGAGAAGAAAACTGCAGACGTGGTCGAAGTATGGAAGCTAGATCTATCCTCCTACCAGTCCTGCAAGGACTTTGCGAAGCGCGCTCAAGAGCTGCCAAGAATCGACATTCTCGTGGAGAATGCGGGTATGGTGACGGAAGAGTGGAAGATGACGGAGGACAACGAATCGACCATTACGACCAACGTCGTCTCGCCAGTTTTGCATGCCTTGCTTTTGCTGCCGAAGTTACGTGAAACGTCCCTCAAGTACAATACCGTGCCTCGCCTAGTCTTCGTCACGTCTTTCGTCCACTGGCACACCAAGTTCGAGGAGCAAAAGGAAGAAAAGATATTCGAGGCACTGGCGGATAAGTCAAAAGCCAACATGGCCAATACGTAAATAATCATCGTCTGAAAAAATTGTATCTTTCTCCTAGAAGCTGACAGAAGGACTTGTAGCGAGAGATACTACATTTCCAAACTAATGGAAATGTACGCCGTACAAGAAATCGCCGAGCGGATGACCGCATCCTCGAAACCAGGAAGGGTCATCGTCAACCACGTGAATCCTGGATGGGTCGTGACCGAAGCAATGCGTGAATGGACAGGCCTCAAGCTATTCGTCTTCAAATTCTTCAGGGCAATGATTGCTCGCCGGACGGAAGTGGGGGCCCGGACTCTTATTAATGCTGCCGAAGGTGGAGAGGAAACTCACGGGCAGTATTTGGACGATTGTGCGATCGGAAAGTGAGTCCTCACAAAGCTATTCACATAGTATTGCATAGCTGACGAAGTGACTTCTCCAGGCGTGCCCCGCTACTTGCGAGCGAGGACGGGAGGAAAGTGCAGAAGAGAGTTTGGGGAGAGTTGGAGCAGAAGCTGGACAAGATCCAGCCTGGCATCGTACAGACGATTTAAAATCTTACGTAGAGGGAGTATCATTCACCGTGTCAACGAGAAGCTACCTGCTTGGACTAGAGGGAAAGTGTGCATTTTTGCGCACTTTGACTAGCTTTATATGAAGGACTGGTCTAGGTGGTCAAGAATCTTTTCAAGCATTTAGTGTCCTTGCTCTAATGAAACGCGTCTAGTACCAAACAAGCTTCATGCCGAAAATGGTAAAGGAGACTGATTCGCATAAGTGCACGCCGAAAACATCATTAATTCACAAATTGCATAAGCATATTGCTCGGCACGCATGCTGAGGGAATATTCAGCTTAGCAAATCACGTGGTACCTCAATATCTAGGCATAGCGATGTTAAGGCTGCTATTAACATTTAGAGGCTTTCGCAATGCAGTGCGTGGCAAACTTTATGAACCTAAATAGACAGCATGATAGGAGACCCCTGGATTGGCGCGATCATCATGGAGAGGCCCAACCATCTGACCTGAATTGATGGTGTATGGCGTGGAGATCCAACATGAAGGTGGTCACATAGGAGTCCCTGAGGCTGCATGCCATACTCTTCGCGTTGGATAATGCATATGTCCTTGTCAAACTTGGTCTTTTTGCCGATCGTATTTTCTTTTCCATGCTTTGCACAAGGCAGGATATAGGCCGAAAGATACTAGGGTGGCAAAAAGTAAAGCTGTTCAGATTTTGCGCCATGCAGAGCGATCAGGGTGATGCAGGCTTGGCGACCGTGGCTTTGAGATACCTTTGCTTTGAGATAGATCCGAAGTAGTAATCTGTAGCCTCAACGGGCAAACTTAGAGCGTCCAGATCCACCTCGTCCAGCGAATTCGAGCGTCATCGAAGAGCATTCTCGGATGAGATATACGTTCAATTGCTCAGAAAGCCGTCGCATATTATAGACGTTGTAGTATCGTTGGCTCTTGAACGAGATCTTCGCGTAGGGATCCCGGATGAGGATTGCTGACAACCAGCAACCACGGCCATGCCGCCAATGGCGGCTTGCTTGCTCTCGACAAACATGTGACCATCCGGGCTTAGGACGCAAGATGTATCTGGTATTGACGGAGCCTTTCGCAACACAGTGTCGTAGTGATAATGGACTAATGACTTTGTAGTCAGACAACAAGAGGGTCAGCATCGCACAACGTTAGATCTTTGCCTTGTCTGAGCAGCCCATATATGTCTTGATGCCAAAGATTGATAACTCTTCAAGTTTCAGTGCTCAGACGCTGAATTACTGGCACAGAACTCGGTGGTATTGGCCCATACTCCGTAAAGACTACGTTGATGTATTCCGCAGGCGTAAGATCGTACATCAGGTTCAGGAGTTGCAAGTTCGGTACATCATTCCATCGCAGTAATGGGCAAGGCTTTGGCCCACCTATGACCAGTTCTTCGGGAGGAGCAATTTCGTTGTGCACAAAGCTGTCCAAATCCGAACGATCAGAAAATTTGATGCTCTCACAGCATACGATTACTGGGACCACATGTTCCTTTGCCATCATGGCTACAAGTGCTGTACCTATCCTCGAAGAAAGCTTCCCGGTGTTCATCATCGCGTGAGCACCTAGAAATACTTTTGTTGCATCTCTCATGACATGGCTAAGGCCGTGGATGAGCGAATATTGAATCTTGATTCCCAACCCTGACAACGCCCGCACCAGATTCTTCCCTTCGAACAGGGGCCTAGAGTCGACCACGATGACCCGAAAATTCTTCCCTTGTCGGTGGGCTTCAAGTAGGGTTTGTTGAACAATGCTGCTCTTAGCAAAAGTCAAGACGACGTCACCGTCCTTGATCTTCTCGTTCGCTTTTCTGGCGATGACTTGGTCTGCTAATATCACTTTCTCCTGTATATAATTGTCTATAGCCTCGCACAGGCCAGCTTTTGCTAGCGACTCTGGCGTGCCAACATCGACTGCTGAGATCTGAACCTTCAGCCATCGTATGGCATTACCCATCGATATTGACATTGGACGACATGACACAAGGTACTCGATCTGCGAAGAGAGGTGGGTCATAAGATGGCGTGGGAGCGAGTTTTGCGGCGGTGTAATGTACGATTCCACAACCTTCGTCTGTATCAGCAGTCAAGTCCAAGAGTACCGGAAGAACACACCAACCCTCTTGAATGCTAGGAGTGTAGCTACACAGCGAGCACTGCTGCCACATATTACATAATTCCTCATCTGTAGCCCTAAAGCAAGCACAGCGGGGTGTACGTCTTTTCCTGCTCCTGCCATTGTGGTCCTTCTAGGTAGTCCATACAGATGATCGAAAAGAGCAACATTCTTGTTCTCTTTCTTAACTTCTTCCACAATGGGTGCAGTCTGCGATTGTACTACACGTAGCGGCAATTTCTGCACGTTTGCACTGGTGGAACACGACCTCTTGTGCTGCCCCTTTAACGGAAAGGGTGCTGCGCCTGAAGCTGACAGTCGTCTTGATTTCTGGTCTCCCAGCGTATTTGTGGCCAGATCTATGATCGGCTGGCCTTGCTGACCCTTCTCCTTTGCTCTTCTGGCAGCTTTCTCAGCCTTTGACCTTTCTTTCAGCTCCTTTCCCGATAGCTTTCCCTCCTTCGGAGGATCTTCTGGCCCTCCTGTTTGTTGAGATGTGCTTCCAGTCTTTGATTTGCCGTTTCCCTTGGGTGCATGTTCGACTGCCAGATCCTCACCCTTGTCCTGGAATCCATTTTTTAGCGATGTCTCCGCTGTTACAGTATCTACTGAAGGCAAAGATCCGCCCTCAGCGTCTGCTGAAGGCACCATCAGTATGATGGATTTATTGTGTGAGCGCTGGAAGGCAATTGAGGGGATCAATCTGTGTTATTACTTTCAGAAGCGGGTTCAGACCAGCAAGAATTTTGTCATACCCCACGAAGTGCGCAAAGTTTCCGCACTGGAAAAGACTGAAAAACGGCCTTTTCCACAATTGATCCCTGAGTGACGATGGCAGAAGCTGGAGATGCAGATGCGGCGGCCGTCTCGGAGCCTTTGGACTTGGTGCGCCTGTCTTTGGATGAAATTGTGTTCGTAAAATTGCGTGGGGACCGAGAGCTCAAGGGGCGGTTACATGTATATGTCAATCAACCTTCGAATTATAATATGCTTATTTATTTGACCAGGCATACGATAGCCATTGTAATCTAGTTCTTGGAGATGTTGAGGAGACGATCTATGTGGTGGAAGACGACGATGAAGAAGAGGACACGGTGAAGGTCAGTCTCTCAATACTCAAACGCCGACTACGCCAATAACTAGGTACAGACTATCAAGAAACAGTCGGAAATGCTTTTCGTGAGAGGTGTGTAATGCAATCTATGTGCGAATGATGGCACGAGCTGATCGAATCTTTGAATGTCAAAGGAGACTCAGTTGTCCTGATATCGCCACAAGCTGCCAGCTGAGGATACCTAGCTGTTCCTTGATCATAACCTCAGAAGGTGCACAAGAAGTATTATCAGTCAGGAAAATCCCTTTATTGATAGCGAGAGCCGAGTCAACGGAATATTGCTGGTAGCCCTCCTGCTTTGGTACAGAATGACATGGAAGAGCTAAAGCATGCGTACAAAGTGTGTCTTTCTTAGGTCTATAAAATATAGGCAATGAGATGAGATCAACAGTGATATGTCTGGAGTATAATTCATTTCCATTGAACAAAGTACGGCTAGGAGAAGTAGACGTGGTAGAGTATTGAGGGAAGTGCGGCCCATCTCTAAACCTAGGTGACTCAGCCCGGACTCTATGCGTCATCCCTGCGCTTGATGTTGTATCAACAGGCCCGGTGTTCCCCCTCCACATTGATTCCACCATATGGTTCAGTCTACATTATAGCCAACATATAATCTTACAGGCGACCGGATACTGCGATCTTTGCCCTCAATGATCACCCGATTACGAGAGCTTCTCACAATCCAACGAAGCTTGAGGTGGCATTACCGGTGACACAATCAATCATGACTGCGGGCGTTCACAAGCAAACCGCCCATGAGCGGCGAAAGGGGGAGTCGGTACGCAAGGCCCCATGTGTTGGAATCTTCTCTGACAAAGTCGCAACTCCTAGGCTTTGAGTGAATTTGCAGAATACGTCGAGAAGCAACAAGCGAAAGGAAAAGGACGGGAGAGTTCAGTCACCCCAAGCGACAGTGGCTACTCCACAGAGCATGCCGAACTTGACATTCTCGATACTCTCGACCTTGCCGAAACAGCCAATCAGGTCAAATTGAAAGAGCTACTGTTAGACACGGGAGACGATACAGAGATCACCCTTCGGCAATTGAGCGATCTGTTACAGAAGCGCATGCTCGAAGGCAATGGCGAGACGTTATTTGACCTGGGGCAAGAAGACAATGGAGAGTCGATGGCATTTTCGAAAGAGCAATGGGACGTGGCGATCGACAGGATACGGCGTGCTGCGGCTACACTACAAGCGGACTGCCGAATCCTCATGACACGCAATGTTGGTGGCGCCGAAGAGGTGGAGACGGCAAATGAGAAACATAGAAGTTGCACCGGAAAGATCATGATACGGCAAACCCCCGAGACTTCAGAAGATGTCATAGAGACACGTATTGCGGTGGTTGGCAATGGTAAGGGATTTCGTTCGTGCGGGAAAAGCGATTCTGATGGATTCTGACAGTCGATGCCGGAAAGAGTACAATGCTTGGTGTGCTTGTAAAAGGAGGCCTTGACGACGGGCGTGGTAAAGCGCGTGTGAATCTGTTCCGGCACAAGCACGAAGTTGAAAGCGGACGGACTAGCTCCGTAGGCATGGAAATCATGGGTTTCGATAGTCATGGAGATATCGTTGCCTCCAACGTCCCAGGTAGGAAGCTGTCATGGGAAGAGATCGGCAAACGTTCGGTATGACCAAGGGGCTGGGTAAAGGTAATCCAGAGCTAATTCACATAGGCTAAGGTTATCAGCTTCACAGATCTGGCTGGTCATGAGCGCTACTTGAGGACCACGGTCTTTGGCCTACTGAGTAGTAGTCCCAACTACTGTCTACTTATGGTAGCAGCCAACAACGGTTTGATTGGAATGAGCAAGTGTGTACTTCGACTCAATTCTCCTATGGCCTGAGGACTGATGTAGATTTAAGAGAGCATCTGGGTATCGCCCTCGCACTTAATGTGCCAGTCATGGTCGTAATAACCAAGATCGATATCTGCCCGCCCCAGATTTTACAGCAAACAATCACTCAGCTTACCCGAATACTGAAATCTCCTGGCGCTCGCAAAATCCCAGTCTTCATCAAGAACCGCGAAGAAACGATCGAGACTGCTACTCAGTTCGTCAGCCAGCGAATATGCCCAGTTTTCCAGGTCTCTAACGTCACTGGCGAAAATCTCGACCTCGTCCGAACATTCCTCAATATCCTTCCTCATCACGGTAACTACGATGCTGAAGCACCTTTCGAGTTCCACGTCAATGACACCTTCTCTGTGCCCTTCGTCGGTACCGTGGTATCTGGCGTGGTCAAGAGCGGTGCGTCCTACCCATCCATCGTGGCCTTCTCAAGACCATACTAATCATGCACAGGGGTCATCCACACCGGCGACCCCGTCCTCATCGGCCCAGACTCTCTCGGCCAATTCACAACAACCAACATCCGCTCCATTGAGCGTAAGCGGATCCCAGTCCCCGTCTGCTCCGCCGGTCAATCAGCCTCTTTCGCACTGAAAAGAGTCCGTCGCAAAGAGGTTCGCAAGGGCATGGTTGTTCTTCCCAAGCTCGACCATCCTCCGAAAGTCTACTATGAATTCGTTGCCGAGGTGCTCATCCTCTCGCACGCAACCACGATCAAGACCAAGTACCAAGCCATGCTTCATGTAGGCCCTATAAGTCAGACGTGCGCGATCATCGACATCGATCGCGCGTTCATTCGGACGGGTGATAGAGCAACGGTAGCGTTTCGGTTCGTACAGAGGCCTGAGTATTTGGCTGTAGGTGAGAGGATATTGTTCCGTGAAGGTCGGACGAAGGGTTTGGGCATCGTCAAAGCGGTGGGTTATGATGCGAGTAAGCCTTTGAATCCTGATGCTGGTAAAGATGGGAATGGCGCAGATGTATGAGATTATGTTGCGAGGCGGTTGCCCATTGATGGTCTCAGGATATACGGGATTATTGCATTGGCGTCCGCGAAGCAGATATGGTCCTTTCCTGAGGTACTATTCGGTAATGAAATCATGATTCTGAGCATGGAATATGCAACGGTGAGTGTGAATCAGCCCAGGCGTGCAAGCTTCTGCAAAATTCAGAACCAGAGCACACTGCATAAATATGTATCAGCGCCACTTGAAACCGAATGTTTGTATGTTTACGTTTACAATACGACATGGCCTGATCAAAGCTTTCGACGGACTTTGTATCTCTAGGTATTTCGTATGCATGAGCTAAGGTAGGTACCTTACTGTCTAAAATGCGCGAAATCACTCCTGAAGTAGCTAGCCTTGCGATCGCTTCCTGATGTAGGTAGGTACTTTCGGCAATCGACCGTTTGTTTTAGGGCGGCAGTACGCGTACACCCCGTCCTGGTGCGCGTACACCTCCCCCCATTTGGCTTAGGGGCTGCTGGCGGGTCACATCATGCTATTACCCACAACTTTCCCACCAATGGACGGATTTTGAAGGGGTTTGGCCCGTCAGACTCCGTATGGAAATGCGTATATCGTGAGTATGATCTATCCATAATACGCTGAGTAGTCGTTGCTGTTAGGACGGTACAGCGGAAGTGCGGAGCGCCAAGGAGCGGATAGTCTTCCGCCATACCACTCGGATGTTACTCGGGTAAGCTTAGTTGACCACTTGGAATGCTCCCGCCAGACGACCGCTAGGCCAAATGGGGGGAGGTGTACGCGCACCAGGACTGGGTGTACGCGGACTTAGAAGAGGTGTACGCGGACTTAGATAAGGTGTACGCGTACCACCGCCCTTGTTTTATGGCGTTGGAGGATTGTGTGGACTAATTAGATCATTCTACGCTTTGTTGTACGCCTGCTCACGATTGGCGGTGTGACTGTATGGTGGTGAGGAGGTTGGATGTGGATATTGCTCATGCGGGTTTGTATGTAAATGTAAGTGTTGTGCTAAAATTAGAGGTCTTTAGAGTTATGTACTTTGTGTGTGGTTTATCTGTTGGATTCGCAGGACTGTTAGACCTAATAGGATATATAATATTATAGCGATGTTTACACACAGCCACTCGAGCGGTTAGAAGTCATGCCAGCCTCTGTGCCAGCAACCTTGTGCACTGATGGAGGCTCGTTGACAACTCGTATCATTATTGTCGTGAATACAGACAATGGTTTTTCACTAGGCCTTTCCGACACTACCTTACCTTACCTACTGCTGGCCGGTACCTCTAGCGCTAGCGTCTTCAAGCAAGCCTACCCTCTTCTGGCTCAAGTCTTCGCCAGGGCCGAGATGGTCAGCCAGGAAGTCACCAACCGATTTGAAGGTCAATTTCTGCTGTCCGAAATTATACAGCACATTCAGCAGAGGCCCTATGACTGGGATCCTGCCGGCTATCCAAGGTTCCTGCCAAAGAGGGACGGAGTCGACGCTCGTAACTAGTGGACCCGCGGGCTGATCACGATTGCAAATTAGTCCTTGTACTGACTTGATGTTATTCATCGAATGATGTACAACAGGACCCTCACCTCCCCTGCATCAATCTTTCCCGGACATAGGAGACTCCAATCAACATCCTTCACATCTTTCTGCAAAAAGTCGTAATTCTTGTAGTGCTCTGGGTGAATTGGGATTACATCCGCCTCGATCTTGCCTTTGTACCCCGGAATATCCATGACCACCTGCCCACTTATGACCCACAGCCTGATCCCTCGTAAACCTTTCCGTGAGCCACTCGCTTGGACTTCTCTCACAGCATCAATAATGCAGCGGACCACCTTTTCCGAATCAGATGTTCCAAAGGGCGTATTGGAGCCATAGACTGCGGCTTGTATGACGGCGTCTTGGTCGCGAAGAGCTTCTACTAGACTGGGTTGGGAGGTGGCATCGCCCTGGATGATACGGAGGCTGGGGTGGGATTGCAGCTCTATGGAGAGCTTGGAGGGTGTCCGGAGAAAGGCGGTTACTGTGTGCTTTTTGCTGAGGCACGCGGCCAGAGCTGCAGAGCCGACACGGCCTGGAGGTTGCTATCAATATATGGCTGCCCTTGAATAGAGGCTGTCAGCGTCATGACTCACCCGCTGCCCCTATGATCAAGACCTTCATCTTGTATTTCGTATCTCCGGAGGGATATGATCTAGCCTGAGTGACAGCAGCGACTTCTTCCCTACGTCTGCCAACGGTCTTTCCAAAAGTGCGATGTAGCTTGACGGGGCGATAGGCGTTTGGCCACTTCGAGACAGGACAGTATGTAGTAATAGAGTCTTGTCTGCCTGCGCGCAGCACACCCTTAAAATTCGCTCATGGTAGTGTTCCGTTCGAGACTGGGATGGTGATAATCGAAAGCCGAGACATGTGACTTTATACCCAGGCCATCGGTGGGCCCGCGCACTAGCCGTCATTCCAATTGCATCACTGCTACCTCTGTGAAGTCAGAGGAGGAACTGGCTGCCATGACCGGTTGGCGCTTGGTGTTGGCAATCCGGCGCGAGCCAGAGGCCAGAGAGTCTCGCAAACCCCACCCAGACTGGTATCGCAGGTACGACCAACGTCCATGGTTGCAAGCCACAACAACGCCAAAACAAGTCTCACAACCACATAGCGAGCAATAGAAGGATCGATCCCTGCAGGATTTGGTCTTTCCCAGAACTAGGACTAGCTCTATGCTCGGCCACGAACATTCACTTCGGCTCGCAAGGAAGACCGTATTGGGACGTCCCACGATCTCACGGATGAATCCTCTGACACCATGGCGCTGCGATTGAGTATACTGCCAGATCATCTATCATATCTACCGAATTAAAAATGGTATACTTATATCATAAATTCCATGTTGAAGAAGGGCTTACCGCCGTAACAGCCGCCTAAACGTCGTGCCCCCGCCTCAGCCCCACCCCCTAAAGAGAAAGCTCCCCGCCAATCCGCCCTCGCCAAAGAAAACAATATCTCCGCAGCCACAGAATCCGAAATAAAGGAAGCCTTTAATCTCTTCGCCAACTCAACGAAGGAACTTCCCTCTCCCTTCCTTCGCCGCGCCCTCACCGCTCTCGGCGTTCCTCCCTCCTCAGCCAGCGAGCTCCAGGACTTGCTCGATGCCGCCGACCCTGATGAATCGGGCTCGATAACCTACACGCATTTCGTTGCGGTTGCGGCGTTGAAATTGAGCAACAGGAGTGAAGAGAGTCAGCAGAGGGAGGTGGATGATGCATTTCGATTGTTTTTGAACATGGGAGGGGAGGATGGGAAAATCACGATGACTTGCTTGAAGAGGGTGGCGGAAACGCTGAAGGAGGAGGTGCCGGAGACTGTGTTGAGGGATATGTTGCTGGAAGCGAATGGTGGGAGTGGGGTTGGGAAGGGGGTAGGGTTGAAGGATTTTGAGGGGGTGATGAAGAGGGCCGGGGTATTTAGGTGATGAGAAGAGTCGGGAGATATGGTATCGTAACATTTCAGGGATGGGGTTGTGATGACTGCAGCTGGAAGACCGAAGCGCTCCGCGGACGAGGAGAGCGAGCCAGACGAGGTTTGTCGATTTAGAGTGTTTTCCGAGCTCGGGAAGAGGTTCGCCTTGCTCAGACACCAGGGCAGACGAAGTATGTTAAGTGGCAGTCCAGTGGCAAGCGATCTGTATTCTGCTTGAGCATTATACCAAGCAGATACGTTTGTAAGCCAATGACCCGAGGGGCTCATACGTGGGCTAGGCCGATTTGAACACTCAATCAGGTCAGACAGACCCCTTCATGAATTTACTGCAGCATGCAGATCCCTAGAGCTTTGGAATGGCCATGATGCGATCATATCAAGTATCTTTGACAAGGTGGCAGAACGTATTAGGCTAGCGTCAGCGCTTGGCTGCTGATTGGCTAATTGCAAAACGAAATCAACGAAACAAAATCGCACTTCTAATATAAATTATGATACATATCCTGACGACTCGCACTTCGCCTTTAATTCCTGAGCAGTTTTGTGACTACATGCAGCGTCATTGCTTACGCAATGGGTGTCAAGTCTTTCACAGTCAGGATGTCGGCTATCTCACCTGACAAATCGACCTTCCTTTTCGATGTGACTTTGTTCATAATTCCTTCGTCTGCTTTCCCACTCCCCTCATGTAGAGACGGCGTCTACGATATTGACCCGAAAGACGCTCGTTCGCAATCGCAAGGCCTAAGCCACATATAGTCCACATCGTCAAGATGAAAGTCCGCCCAGAAGACCCCGCCAGATTGAGTGACTTTAAGCTTCTGTCATTCGATTGCTTTGGCACGCTGATCGATTGGGAATGTATAATGCTTTCATTCTCCTGCCAGAGACCCTGCTGAACAACGAGCAGCCGGTATCTACGAAGAGTTGAAACCCCTCATTAGCCGCCTTCCCTCGTCCCATCCCCTCAAGGACGACCGATCTCTAGCCATCAAAAAATTTAACGATTTCGAGATCTCTCTGTGCGCATCCGAGCCTGGCCTGAAATATAACCTCCTTGTCGAAAAGTCGTACGAGAGACTCGCGGAGTCCCTTTCGCTCCCACCTCCCACCAAATCTGAAGTTGAAGCAGTGGGTGCTTCTATAAGCAAATGGCCTGCATTCCCAGATACCGTGGCAGCATTACACAGGCTACACAAGCACTACAAACTAGTCATCCTATCAAACGTGGATAGGAAGAGCTTCGATCAAGTCTTAGCCGGCCCATTTAGGGATGTGAAGTTCGATGCTGTTTATGTAGCTGAGGAGATTGGATCCTACAAACCAGATCTGAAGAATTTTCGCTATTTGCTTGGACATGTGAAGGAAGAATTGGGGGTGGAGAAGAAGGAAGTGCTACACACTGCACATAGTTTACGAGCAGATCACGTTCCATCGAAAGAGATGGGATTGACCAGTGCTTGGATTCAAAGGGATGAGAGCACAGGACCAGGATCGAGAATGGCAGAGTTGAAAGATAAAGTCGCGTTCACTTGGCAATTTAATACCATGGGGGAGATGGCGGATGCTGTGGAGCAGGAGTCTACTAAGCCTAGTGAGTAGGTTAGGTGGGTGGAGAAAGTTTTTCCTAACTCCAAATCTGCCTGATTGTGTCGATAGAGCATCGTCTGTTGCAATAAAGACGTCAAAACGCTGATAATTCGGTGGCCTCACCTCTAAGTACACGAAACTATGCTATACATCAACAGGTAATTGCAATCTCGTATCTATTTTCGAAGATCTTACTGGTGCACCGCTCTCTATTCCTGAGTCATTGGAAAGAATAAAAATGAATTGCCTCCAATTATATGGTTGTAACTTACCTACACCGATCTCAACCGCTGTTATCTTCCTGGCACAGTATAACCAATCGAGCACTTCATTGAAACTACTACCAATGCCAACCCGGAGCGACAGATATGATCACAGATTTGGCCGGAATATAGCAGTAAGTTTCGTTGAAGATGGAGAGCTCTTCGGCTTTTGCCTACGACAGGGATGACAGGCATGTGTTGGGCTGGTCATTACCATTGGCTTTCTTGTCATTCGGGCTAAAGTACGGTCAACCAAGTCAGAGGTTTTGTACTGCCTGAAACTGATAATATCCTCACGCTGCACCCTGATTACCATGGCCTGATCTACGCGGCATCTTTGTTATGCGCTGGATTTCAATAGTGGCATTTTCGCTGGATCTATCGAGAGCTTATCCTATAATGCGATCCCTAATACGCTCCAGCCACCATAGGGCCTCCACCACTGAACAGTTCAGCCATTCATGACCCTTGATGGTGAATACCTTTCACCCATCCAAGGACTACAATAGAGCGGGGTGCCTCTCAGGACTGGATCAAGACTTTGCCAGATGATAGGGAAGGTGTAGAAATTTTGCAAGACTTGCGTACGCGACTACGAGGTGGGCTAAGCGGTTGGATTTAGAGGCCGTATTTGAATTTGGACTGCTATTCACCGTCGCTACCTGTGGATAGGTGCCAATTATCTTTAACCTTGTATGCGTCACTCGATTTGGGCGATCATCGTGGTATTTTATTTCCCTTATTATATGCTGCTTTACGCTGTCGACTGCGACACTATGCTTCTCGCAGTGGTTTTGGCAGCGATGGGTCCCCGAGACCATCAACAACGATGTACTCGGATTAGCAATTAGTGTTGACGATCTATCTGAACTTAGCTATGCCGGAGCACTCATTTACAACGTACGCGTGCGGAATAACCCCTCCAGCCGCAATGCTGGAGTCGTGGTGCGGGACTTCGCCACCGATCCTCAGCGGACTTTCACTTTCTATCATTACGAGTCGCTGGAATTGGGTCCTTTGGGTCATTTGCCTGATCTGGCTCTTGTACTGCGTTGTTACGAAATGGGTAGAGCCTCCTCTTGACGAGCTTTCGGATATCAGTTCTACTTTTACAGTCTGTTTCCTATTACCTCCCAGATCAATTCGGACTGGGGCTTTGGCCAAATTGTCGCCATAACAGTCTGGGTGCCTTGCCTTGCAGAGTTCATCTTAGTCTTCAAAGGTACCGAAAACTCATCATCTTCCCCTCTTTCCATCATCAGCCGGCGCTAACAACTTGATGCAGAGGGAATATCTCGAGCGTACCGCTACAGACTCCCCAAAGGCTTTTATATCGTGAAAGGGAATGAAGAGCTACCCCTCCCGAACCCACAACAGGGCGCCCCAATTTCCGAGATGGAGACGGTACCGCAGGCTAGCAGAGACACACAACATCGTTAGGTCGGAGGCGGATAGTACTTATGTCCGGACAAATCGCAGCCACATGATTAGTCCAGCTAGGAGACGCCCGTAAACCCCCATCTCTCCGAAAAACGAAATTATAGCAAAACAATTCCGTCAGCAGTTTCCCATTCTGTCACTCGCGACATTGCCGGCTTTTCCCATCTTCATCACATATGATCGCTTTACCTACCTTATCCACCTCTGATTCCATCCTCTATAACGTCGGGAGTTACCAAGTGTTCGAAGATATCTAGAAGCTGGTATGCTTAGGAGGAGTGGGTTTTCTAGTCAACGGACAGTGTCGTATTAGAGGTTAGGGTCGTTAGGCTCCCTAGTACGCCTCTATGCTTAGTGTATTCTATAATCCGGGGGGTTTTGGACTAGATTGCCTCTTATAGGAGGGATTTTAGGGTTCCCTTCCGGTAGCTCTATACTAGGGTCAACGTTTTTCAGTGGTTGGGAAGTATGATACGGGCTGAACGAATGTTGTTATAGGGGGTTTTTACTCAAGGACAGCACATCCGAGTAATAGGATCGCTTAGGTGGAGGTGGAAAAGGACACCTATCCTAGACTAGTCTCTTCGTATATTGCACACGACTAATATAAAATAAAAGACTTAACAACAACACCTCTGATACATTTAGCTTTGCCAATGGCTACATCACAGATGTCACCTGAACGCTGGGTCCTTCATTTTATACTATCATTACTACTATGCACCATCGGTGAGAACGTCAGTGAGTATGCATTCGCAATTCATCGGATTAACAGGCGACTAGGAGTTACCGTTCTTAATCCAGGGATCTGTTTGAGACAGCCTTTCAGCCTTGCCACGACAGCGATTGGTCCGTCCATGTCACAGAAATACTCCTCGGCGTGTCCGCGCGCACAGCGTTCTGGAATAACATTAAGTTGGCGATCATGTTTCACTAAGCTGGCGTGGCTGGGACGGGAGAGACCGCTAAGCCGCTAGAATAGGGCTGAATTCCTTTGTCTCTCGCCGCTCAGCCCTTCGCAGCTCTTGCACGACAATCATCATAGTCCAAAATACGTTAATGATGTCTATCTTTTCCCTTGGGCTTGAGCATCTTCTATTGGGCTCTACATCTTCCGTGGACGGCGTCGCTTCCTTGAATCGCTTCTGCAGCCCTCGCAAAGGCCGACTCAAGATGCACAATGCAAACGCCAGATCTGCAGTCGAATCCTTCGGGCGGCGATAATTACTATTCACAGCAGCTCTGCGCCTAGGATGCAATAGGGCTGCAGTTGGGCTGAAGCAGGGCTGAAGATTGCAAGATTACCTTCTGTCATAAGGACTTAAAGATTCGATGTCCTGAAATCTTCGTCGATCTGTGGTTTGTGCATTGTCGACCATGTCTTTTCCTCTGCGGTCTCTCTCGTCTCGGCTGTCTTCCGGTAATCAAAAGCCCAGGGAGTCCGAGGTTGAGAACCACCGTGCCCAGGATACTGCTGGTTTGACAGGAGAAGGCCCAGAAACTGCCAGATTGTCAAAAAAGCAGCCGCTTTTTACCAGAATCTTCTCCGATACCTGGACACTAGAGATCCTCTGCTGGCTTCTTGCACTCATTTCCCTCGTCATCATCCTTATTGTCCTTGGAATCTTCAATGGCCAACCCCTACAAAACTGGAATTCTGGGCTCACTCTCAACACACTTATCAATGTCGTCTCGCAGATTGCCCAGACGGCCGTGTTTGTACCGGTGGCAGCGTCAATTTCGCAGATGAAATGGATCTGGCACAGCAGAACCAGGCCTGTCGGAGAGATGGAGGACTTCGATAAAGCGAGTCGTGGGCCTCTGGATAGTTTGTGGTTGGTTGCAAAGCATCCGCGGTGGTAAGGTATAGCCGTTACGCCTTGGTATGCACAATGCTAATGGCACCTGCAGGATACTGGTATATCTCGGCGCGCTCAATACCAGTTTGATTCTTCTATTGGGACCTTTTGCGCAGCAGTCTCTCTCGTTGCCACTTTTGGAAGTAAATTCGACCGTCGACTCCGCATCAGTCCCTTTCGCCGCGCACTACCAGACTTATCTTAGCACACAAACACTGCGTACGTCTCTTCAAAAGCCTGCCTCTTTCCTGTGATGAGCCGCTAGGCGGACCAAGCACTCACTTTGCTTGACTTTCTAGCACTCTCAATCGGTGGAAGCGATGGCCTCAGTCCCATAACGTTCCAAACCATCCCGCCATTGATGAAAGTAGCCATCACCAACGGCTTGCTGACCCAAACCACCATCGACCCATCAGCTGTAGCAGCCGATTGCGGAACTGGCAATTGCACATTCCCTGAGTACACTTCTCTCGCCGTGTGCTCGTCAGTCGTGGACGTCACCCCAACGATCCAGGTATCCTGCCCCCGAGGCCAGCGCAAAACCGACCCCGGGTGTGTCTACACTGTGCCCTCTCTAAAGGCGGTCAGTAGTGACAGCTTTACCCCCAACGATCTAGGCGGACCGACCGTCCGTGGTGACAACTTTACCACCACAAGCAACAGCGGACCCAGCAACCATCCCGGCGGACCCACCCTCTGGATCGGCGCCAGCCAAGATGCAAACTACCTCTTAGCCCCTCGAACCCTGACCGACTTCTACATGCTCTTCTTCCCCGACCCGAACGTCCTCTCCAAAGACTCCAAAGCCAACGTCACCGCCTCCCTCGTCGCGCTCAAAGTCTCCGTCTTCCTCTGCCTGAAAACCTACAACACCACCGTCACCAACGGCCGCACCTTGACTAAAGTCACCGACGTCAAAACACCCATCTTCTCTCAAGATTCACTTCCAGTGGCGGGCGCCAACCCCACGTCGAAGATAACGACGACGGACAGAAAGGGCACCGAGTTCTACATGGAAGGTGCCACCCGCAGCGCTTTCAAGTCCTTCCTCGCCATCGCCACCTTCTACGGCACATACAGCCCGTCAACGCCGGAGAATGCTAATCTAGCTCGCAACACAGACAGCGACGCCGGCTTCGCGTTCGGCAATATTTTCTACAGCAACCCTCCTCCTGGAGACCACATTGCCGCCATCCGCCCCCTCCTCACAAACCTCGAGACGGCAATGTCCAACGGTCTGCGCGAAACCGCCATCGCGCCCTCCAATGTTACCGGCACCGCCACCTCCAACCAAATCTACATCAGCGTCGATTTCCGCTGGCTGGTCTTGCCCATCTTGTGCCTCGTGCTGAGCTTGCTATTCTTGATCGCGGTGGCGGTGGAGACGAGGAGGAAGGACGTGCCGCTGTGGAAGGATGGGTTCGGGAAGGTGTTGTGTGCCGTGGAGCCGGAGACGAGGGCGAGGATGGAGGCGTTGGAGGATACCAAGGCGGGGCGGGGGAGTGTACCGATGGTGGTGGAGCGGGAGGGGGGACAGGGGTGGTGGTTGAGGGGGCCGAGGGAGGAGTGGTGGTCGAGGAAGAGGGGGGCGGGAGGTACGTGATGCACGATGAAAAGAGGCGCTCGGAATCCGATGGAAGGGGAAAATGGGAAGCAGAGGGCTACAGCGAGTTAGTTTTCCGAACATCGTGATCTTATTCAATCACCGGCTCTGTCCACGACGGCTTCCCTGAAGCAAGCTGGACCGCTCTATCCCAAACCCAGACAGCGTTTCCGCAAATCGCTGAACTGTAGTCAATGCCATCACTATCCTCTCATTCTTCAAGTGTGAAGGATTCATTTGCCAAGTCCCCAGCATGCATGGCGTGCAACGGACCACTCAGCTCGCGAATACCGCAACATCCATACAAGGAGAGCCATGCATACAATGTTTCTCACTCGACGATCATGTATGTGTCATCCATCCCCCAAAGCCAGCTTCAACGCGCGCATGAACTTCCAAGCAACTTCCTAACGATGACGATGATGATATACCAGCTGCTCTAACATCGAGCGAGCGAGCGAGCTTACTAAGAGCTAATGAGGGAATATTCCTCGAATCTTGTGGATGGGATTGGATCGGAGGTTGTATAAGGTGTGTGTTCGTGGTGGACAGGATACGTCTTTAGATTTTTGAGTAAGGTAAGTGAGGGAGTTGAGTTGAGTTGGGGCTTAGGCGGGGATATCAAGTCTGATGAGGATGAGATATGTAGTCTGCTTTGAAGGGGGATGAATGGGGAAAGGATTGTGGGTTTCCTTCTCAGGTGTGAAAGGAGTGAGGTTTGGCTTCGTGTTGTTATTGTTGTTATTGTTGTAGAAGGGGCTACGAATGCTGTTCCTACCACCCGTTTTTACCACCCGTTTTCGAGGATGATACCCTGAGATTTTTCTGTAAGTTATGTGGAGAAAGGCGACTATGATCGGAGATGGTGCTCTGTTGGAACTCGCGCCATATAGTATGCATCGCAGCTTCGTTCACGCTGCGGAGCGGTCGGATGATACTTGGGAGGGTGGACAATGCTATGGATCTCAGAAACAGGCACCGAGCACAGGTGCGCGAGACGCGGGCCTCCGAATCATCCGGACATTTGGCCGTCTTCTCGATGAAGCCTATATTATACATAGTGTCCGTAGCTAGCGTGAAGACCCGAGTATTGAAATACGCTGGTTGAACCACCAGCCAAATGGGACTTTGGACCCCGCTGTCGGTACAAGCTGTAGCAAATCGTTCCTAGGGAGTTGGTACGGTCCTTGGGCGCCGTTCGATGAGCACTGGCCTCAGATGGTCCGAGTAATTGCCGTACTCACGATCACCACCTTTAACGAGTAACGACTCTAGCCCCAAGCAATCCCGCACTACAGCCTGTGTCAGCAACTTGCGCCAGGACCACTGCGATGCAGGTCAGCATACCCCGCTAGTTGGAGTCGACTTGAATCTTGCGTTTCCTCCTTGTCATGTAATAGTTGTCCTCTTCGCCCCTTCTCTGCTTTTGCTCCTTCTACAGCCATTACACATCATGTCAAGTGGTGATGCATCTGAAAGTGAGCGTACTGTTGAGCTCGGCAAAGAGAAAGCGTACCGTCCAATCGTTGACGAGATCGGCGACCACGGCGCCCATGTCATCGATGTACAGCAACTGGGAGCTGAAGCCGGAAGTTTCAAGACCGCGTCTGACGGACGAACCCTCTTGATCCCTCAGCCTTCGGACAATCCCCACGACCCTCTCAACTGGAGACCCCTTAAGAAATACATAACCCTGGGCGTTGTTGCTGTCGTTGCATTCATGCCTGATTTTGGATCAAGCATGGGTATTGTCACGTTGCTCCCGCAGGCCACGTAGGTGACCTTGCAAAGGGCCCTTTGCCGGAATATGCGGGTATTAACTGTCTGCTACCACCTAGGCAATGGACGAAGTCGCTGAACACCATTCAGCACAACCTGGTTGGCAATCTTTTCTGCTTAGGTGCTGGAGGTTTGTTCACCGTATGGCTTTCCGCCTACTTTGGTCGACTGCCGGTCTTGGTGCTCTTTACGTCAATGGGTTTAGGTACGTCAGCTTGGTGTGCGGCTGCAATAAGCTTCAATTCCTATCTGGTGGCGCGCATCTTGAACGGATTCTTCTCCATCGTCGCGCAGGCGGTAAGCAGTACTCGGGCTCGCAATTCATAACTTTCGTTGATCTCCGTAATAGGGTGGATTGATGTTCGTTCAAGATGTCTTCTTCTTTCATGAGCATCCGTTAGTTGAGATCTATATCCGCCGCAAAGCTCTATGGGACATACCTGCTGATGTATGACTAGACGAAAGATCAATATCTGGTCCTGTGCCGTAATCGTTTCTCCCTACCTAGGCCCCCTGATCACAGCCTTCATTGTTGACAAAGAGGTGTGGAACAACGCGTTCTGGGTGAACACGGGATTGACAGCTCTATGCTGGCTTCTGGTGGTCGGACTGATGGACAGAACAATCTATAACCGCAATATCCCTACAAGCCAACAGCCAGTGCCCAAATCCCGCATGCTAAGACTCGTCGGTATCGAGCAATGGCGTACACGCCATCTCCGGCAAACCTTCGTCCAGGCCTTCATGCGCCCCATCATAGCCGTCTCGAAGGTTCCCGTCCTCTTGATAACCATCTTTTACTTCCTCAACTTCTCCTGGGTCATCGGTGTCAACGCAACCATATCAATATGGCTGACCGAATTTTACAAATTCACCCCCTACAATCTTGGTAAACCTGCCAACCCTAATCCCCTCCCATGTATTTCCGAACTATTAGGACCCAACTAACCCACATTCTCTTCCCCAGGCTTCTTCTACTTTGCGCCTATCATTGGATCCCTCCTCGGCGCCATCCTTGGTCATTGGCTCCATGACTTATTTGGCAGCTACTACGCACGCCGACATGCCGGGACCATCGAGCCGGAAGCACGCCTGACAATTATCTGGCTAGCCACGACAATAATGGCCATCTCCATCCTTGTAATAGGCTTCGCCCTGCAGAACACCTGGCACTGGAGTGTGCTAGCAGTATTCTTCGCCGGCCAGGTTATGGGTATCATGATCGCCACTGTCGCCGTGAACGCGTACTTGCTCGACAGCTACCCCGAAGGGAGTGGGGAGGTTGGCGCGTGGATCCTCGTCGGCCGTACCATGGGCGGCTTTATGGCGACGTACATTGAGATCGACTGGGTCACGAAATCAGGGCCGAAGACCGCGTTGGGCGCCCAAGCGAACATTACAGCCGCGGCCGGGCTCATCGTCTTATTCCTAGGCTTCTATGGCAAGCGCTTGCGGAAGGCCCAGGGTCAGATGAAGTTTGCCATGGAGACTGGCTACTAGCGTGATTTTTGCCAAAGAGTGGAAATTGCTCTTTCTCGCTCCTGACAATCGGGCATATATGCACTTGTCTTTGAGACATGGGCGGCTCTTCGCGTTGTGTATGTTGTTGTTGCAGTGCGTTCCTGTGCAAACAAGAATTTCAAAGTTGGTTGATTCGCGACCAGTCGGTGAGATAGCCAAGCTGGATAGCACCATTCAAGTGGAACCATAGTCCCAGCATTATGTTATGGAAAGCTAAACTAGCCATGAAGACCATGGAGCATCCGGCCCTAGCCTTGTCCGTATTTTCTACTAGATTTCACCTGTACCAACATCCATTCATGGCATGCTCATCGTGTGTGGCAATACCGTGCGGATAGCAAAGGCAGCAATTGCGAGCAGTAACACGAATCGTAGGACATGAAGCTATGCTGTGGAAAATTGCATCGTGATGTTCCGGAGGGTTGGCCACGCCAATTGTCGTTGATGATCCCCCATGCCTTGCCAAGCTTTCTAGCGTGACTCGTAAAGTTCTATGAGGGTTAGGGCTTTGTTTTCTAGTGGCCCGTCAACATCAGTCGTTGTACAACCTGGAAGGATTGTAAGGGATCAAGCTGAGCCATGTTAGGTACAATATATGTGAGTATAAGGACTCCTGATGGATATGGAAGTCTCTATCCATGACACTCATTCTATATCTTTCTTACCAAAGTTCACCATTCCTTTCGTTGAAGATATATCCCAATCGACCAAATTCGTAAGACTTTTCGCTGTACTACTTCATTTTTATCCCTTTAGTCATTAGTTGAGCCTCTGCAGGGATGAATGAGATGGAATATCAACAAGAAACCCATAAATATTTGACATCATGACGCCGAACATAATATCCGACGACCGGGCCCTCCGCTTCCTTGCCGAAGAAGGTTACCTACCACTCGTGCTAGCAGACCATCCTGGCATGGTACAAGCTTACACCAATCTCTTCGCTCAATCACACAAATATTTCGATGTCCCAGCAACTTCGCCCCAGAAGACAACATATCAGGCCGTATCCGGCCCCGCAGCCAGCGAGGAAGGCTACTCAAAGATCCCAGGCGAAAAGAGCATCCTGACAACCAGAACCTCCAATCAATGTCCAGAAATCCTCCACGACCAACTCAAAACAGCATGGGACTTAACCGGACAATTCATGCAAAACATCACAACAGCAATAGCAAGCACTCTAAACCTCGACCCCAACGTCTTCGCCCCCTTCGTAGACCCGTGCGCAGCCCTAACCGACACAAAAACACCCACGCAGCTGCGAATGTTCAGATACGATCGCCCGTCCGGTACGGAGCCGACCGTCAACGCCGAACGGCATAAAGATCTCGGCCTCCTCTCTTTGGTAATCGGCCACTCGCCCGGTCTCCAAGTCCTAGACATAACCGCCAACGCCTGGATCTCCATCGAAGAATCACCAGCCATCTCTCCTGCCTCTACCGCACGCTCAAACGGCCTCACAGCTACACTCCTCTGTGGCGAAACCCTCGCCTTCCTCTCCCGCAACAATTACAAAGCCGGCGTCCATCGCGTCGTCTGCGCTCCCGCTTCTGCAATGAATGATCCGTACCGTTTCAGTATCGTGTTCACGCTCCGTCCCGCCGTAGCCCCTTTATTTATGAAGAATTTCGAGAGCGCCATCACGGGTGCATTTGAAGCAAATGAACGAGCAGAGGGCGAGAGTTCGAGCGTGCTGTTTGAGAAGATCATGAGGAGTCATTGGAATATCAATGCGGCGAGGGATGTGAGGGAGAGGCAGAAGGAGGCGCAGAGATTGAAGCATGAAGCTATGGGGGGTGTGAAGGATGAGGCGGGGGGCGGACGGAGTGCGGTGGAGATGACGAAGCCGTTGAGTGGATAGTCGACTACTTGCGAAAGCAAAACTGATTTTATGAATTATTTTCATCGTGAAGCCGTGGGGTAAGATGTGATATCGTCCTGAATTTACCACTATCGGGTCGTGAAAACACGAGAACGCATGCACATCTCTCACCATATATAGGCTCTGACACACACTTCCAGCAAGACACAAACGACAGTAAACGCAGCAGCGAGGCAACGCTTCAGACTTCCCCATCTAAGTCCAACCCCTGTCGTGTAAGGCGGAAGCTTTATATAGCTCTCTCTAGCCGTAGCTATCCCAACGGGTTACTTCAGTCGACGACCAAAGCCAGCTGCGGAAGATTAGCGCGAAAAGATGCGGATTCAGAATAGATCTCACAAGAACCATGATTATTCATCCAGACCGAACGCCGTTGCATGGGATAGGTGATAGCATTTTTCTCCCCATGAGGGCTCATAGAGACAAGACGTCGCGCAAACAAAGTATGCATTCCAACTGCGCACCACTATCTCATCTATGCATTCGAAAAATCTCCAATAGCTCCAAGTCATGCATGAGAAATCGCTCATAGATAGAAGAGGTTGCAGTCCATATATCCTTCGAAAAGCCGAAAATACCGAAAAATACCAAAAATCGCACAGAAACCCAAAAATACCCATCACCAATCCCATTCCCAAAATGCCCACTCCCAAACAATCACGCGCCCCCCTCCCCCTCCAACCCCTCAACACTCATCCCCTCATCCCTCAACAACGCCCTGACCCCCTCCTCGCCCCCAACCTCCGCCTCCACAATCCTCCCCCCAACAACCCCCTCCTCGTTCCCCCTCGCCACCACCTCCTTAAAGCCCACATGATCCGCATGCCGCTTATAATAAAAATGCCCCTCCCGCGGCTTGATATCCTCGGACACATGTTCGCGCACGACGGCTAGGATGCCATCGATGGTCTGGGTGCCCGTGCCGTCGCGGTTCCAGATGCTGATCAGATTGTTGTTGAAGCGGACGGACATTGAGAGGCCGCAGAGGTCGTCGCCTGGATCCGGGGGGTTGGGGTTAGGAGGTGCGGGTTTTATTCTGGGGATGGGGGATAGGGATGGGGGAGATACCGGGTTGTATCACGTCTGCGAATTGCTCGCCTACGGCCATCATCAAGACTTCTTTCCAGAACCTTTCGGCTTGCGCTTTGGGGACGCGGAAGGTCCAGGAACCGCCTTTTACGTTTCGAGGATCTTCCCAGACGGGTTTCACGCCTCGTTTGAAGAAGTGGACGGAGTCTTTGAGTTGTAGTCTTTCCAGCGGGAAGGAGTTGAGGACTTCCCAGAAGGGTTTCGCGGTGATGATTTCGTCCTTCATGAGGGTGAGTCGGCCTTCGTAGTTGCCGCTGTTGCTGTGTTTGTCGTGGTAGAAGGCCCAGGCGTATTTGAAAGGGGGTGCGCGGAGTTTGCGCAGGAGCTCGATTTGTCGGGCTACTTTTGGGGAGCCGTCGGGTGATGAGGGGTCGTCGATGGGACTTAGGCCATTGAAATGGAGGTGGGGAGGGGGCCTGGTGGCCATGGCTGATGGATCGTCTTGTAGGATTTCGAGGCGTGCTAAGTCTTCGTTGAGATAGATGCGTTCCTGGTCAAGGCGGATTAGGTCCTGCTCGAGCTCGACTAGTCGCAATTTGATGCGGTATGTCTGTCCGAGGCGGACTATCTGTTCCTGGTAGGGGATGAGCAGGAGTTTGCCAATTGCGTCATAACTAGTGACAGGTTTTGGGCGCTCCATGACCGCTGATCTGATTGAAAGTAGATATGACAAAGATGCAGAGTTTGATACGATGGCACCCAAATACTTCTATGTAAGATGATGGAAGCAATGGTGTATGTAAGGGGTTCAAAGGAGAGAAGGCAAAATGCGGGGAATGACGATGGGGAGTATTCAAAGGTATTTCAAGATAAGTAAATATATCGAGGTGGTACAAAAATACGGAGAAAAGTCAGGGCAGCCAAAACGAAGGCATTCTTAAACTCTCGAAAGAAATTACGGCCGTGGTGGACCTCTTTGTAGTATGATCGGCAGCAACTAGGTTTGAAATGCTCTCAATCGTTGATTATAGGCTTGAGGGGTATAGAAGGCCACAAACCAGATTTTCTACCCAAACACAGCTAAAATGCCTAGAAATTCGACTTACGCTCTGAAGATGGCTACCCACAACCCACCTCAGCCGTTATTTTGTGGAGGGATCTGGGAATACAACTCCGACGAGATCTATATTCCTCACTGGGGCCAATGGTCGAACCTTCAATAGTGGTTTTGATGTGAAATGTAGGATGTAAAAAGCCGCTGCTCACAAGAAATTCAAAGATACTATGCGATATTTAACCAAAAAGACTGATTGAAAACAGAAAGAAGTGCAGGTTGAATGACGGAAACGATGGAACTATCAAGACGATGACCAGGCGACTAAAGCTGTAACAGTCCCTTTAGCATCTGAAACATGTTTTAGAGCCAGACAGCTGAGACTCGTTCATCGAATAGCCGCCAGAGATACCTGTCGACTTTCTGCCAATACAATAAGGCGGCAACCAGTGTCATGAATGTTACAAATGATGGCAACAGCTCCGCCGGAGAAAGCTGCATATATAGGTAAAGCTCTGACTCCATTCCCCTACCAGGGTCATCCGCGCTAGTAATGCAAGGGTCACTCCCGCTCCCGCCAATACTTGCCGTTATAACTGCGGACGGACCAAACCAGCATTGTTGCCAAGGAAGTCCACGCTAAGATCAGATAAGTAAAGTACTCATCTAGGACTCCTATATCGCTGATCTTCGTAGAACAGCTCAGCTATATTCCAAGCATGACATAAAGTATTTCGTAACAACATCGCTCTTTTACTTGACTTATCACATTCTAGTCTTTCCTTACATTGATTTATATCTTTCCCTCGGCGTGAGAAGCTCATCTCACCTCATTCTCGTTAACTTTCACTATTCACCACAAACTGAGATCACTTCTCTATACCTTAGCATACAGCACTCAGTTGCGATCGCCAATATGTCGAAAAGTATGAAGCGTACCCTCGAACACATAAAGGCCAACTCCTTACCCTACTCGAAAAGGATCCGGACTCAGCCTCCACCCCCATCTTCAGAAAGCACCGCTGAGACTCCCAGCTCGCCCACCCTCATAGCCTCCACACCAACAACCCTATCCACCACCTCTTCTCAAACCACTACCACCAGCGCGACCACGACGACGACGACCACCACATCCTCCTCCTCCTCGGAAACCTCCTCCTCAGAACAGAGCACCACAGACTCGAACCCCAATAGCGACATCCTCTATCCCTTAGACGAAGTTCCCCCCTCAGACAGCCAAAGCCCTTCAGTATACTTCGGGGAACGATATTCCCCGTCTCCAGCGCCCGATGCGGAAACGTCAGCTTGGATGCTCACCGCGGACAATTTGTCAATCTTACAGCAGAGATTGGATTCGCTAGTACCGGAGACACAATCTGCGAAGGAGCTGTTGGAGATTAAGAGGCAGGAGGGGAACGGGTTCGAAAAGGGTCGTATTTGTGGAATGAAAGAGACTATTGGAAGTGCAAATGAGGAGACTACGGAGAGTGAAACTGAAGAGACTAGTGGGACTGAGAATGAGGATACTAGTCCGAGTGAAAACGAAGAGACGAGTGGGACTGAGAACGAAGAGACGAGTGGGACTGAAAACGAAGACACTACCGGGACCGAGAGGGAAAGCGACGAGACCAGCGGAGTATGGGAGACGGTCTTAGACGAGAAAGGGAACGTGGTCGCGAATTTACTACAGGCAAGATGCAGGCCGGAGATCGAAAATGAAGAGTCCACTACTGGGCCTGAAAATGAAGACTCTACTGGGAGCGAGTCTAGTGGCGAATGGGAAACGGTCCTAGATGAGAACGGAAAATTAGTCGCGAAAGTAGTGCGGGCGGTTAGGTCGAGAGGCAGGTCAGTGAGTGTTACTGGGAGCGAGACCAGCGGAGAATGGGAATCGGTCCTAGATGAGAACGGAAATCTGGTCGCGAAAGTGGTGCGGGCGGTTGGATCAAGAGGCAGGCCAGAGGTTGAGAACGAAGACTCTACCGGGAGCGAGACCAGCGGAGAATGGGAAACGGTCCTCGATAAGAAAGGAAAGGTGGTCGCGAAATTATTGCGGGCGAGAGGTAAGCCAGCCAGCGAAAATTCGGAGACGAGTGGGAGTGAGAACGAGGACACAACAACTACCGGGACCGAAAACGAAGACTCCACCGGGAGTGAAAGCGATAGTGACGAGAGTGGGGAATGGGAAACGCTATTCGATGAGAAGGGGAATGTGGTTGCGAAGTTGTTACGTGCCGTGCCGGGGCGAGGGGAGGAAAGGGGTGGGGTGGGCTGTAGGTTGGGGATCGGAGACGGTGGCTTTTAGGGGGAATATATGTGTTGTTCTCGATGCTGGCACGAGGATTGTATATACCCATGGGGGATAGTCTAGGATGCGGGTGAACGGCTCCGTGCCTCTTGAGCATGCGCGCAGAGACGACTTCCCCAGGGAAGGGGATTTTGTTTCCTGGGATAGTGCACATCGCTTCGTTGGACAATGAAGTTTCCGATATTGCATGGAGAGTGGATTCAGCGTATATTTCCATATCGATATCTGCGATGTGAAACTTTTGAAGTCGCGTTGACGCTATTGAAAATAGTGGTTTAGAAATCTGTATTCCACCAGCAAAGATAGCCTTTGATGGCATTAGTCTAGATAATATAGATATACGCCCATGTTCCAAAATACAGCCAGCTATAGCTTGGCCAATGCGATACAACACCATCCCTCAGCACCCTACAGCATTACGTCAGTAAGAAACCTGATTCATCTTACACGACCAGCCCGACTCCTGACTCAAAAGCGGCAAACTATCAAAACGTCAGTGAGGATTCTTCGAGAGAACATCTACAGTCCGACAAAACAAACAGCTTACCTAGCACCCAAACACCACCCCAACTCATTCCCCTTGATCTTCTTCGCAATCTTCACCTCCCGCTGCAACCCCATCTCATACCCCGTATGCAACAGCCCAACCATAAAGTTCAAATCGAGACAATACTCCGGTCTCCCCCTCAACTGCGCCAACGCACCCTCCACAGCGCCGAAGCTCGCCCACCCCTTTTCGCCCTCGCACACCTTGGCGGTGAGGTCGCGCAGCTCGGCGATGGTGAAGGATTCCGGCATACCCAGCGGCTGTGTTCGATCGTAGAAGTAGCTGAAGATGTACACGTCTTCGCGGGCGAACGTTTTATCCAGCGAGGGTTGATGCACGCCTTTGAAGGAGCAGGGGGCGATTTCGCACTGGGCGTCTTTCATGAGGATTTTCTCGGCGAGGCCGCGACATTGGGCTGGGGCCGCGGTGCTGGGGCCGACCATGTTGGTTTGGTAGGTTTGGCCGTCGTCGAGGGTGACGTTTATTTCGCGAGACATGCCTGGTGCTATGCACGGGTTTGGGATGGGGGATGAGGCCCAGGAAGGATCTTTGGGAGAGGCGTCTTTCGTTGCTTGTACGACGGTTTTGTGGATGGATTCCCGTGCGGCCATTAGGCCGTATCCGAGGTGGGAATGCTGGTAGAGCTCGTATGTCGTTCCGCTGGTCTTGAAGACGTATTTGTGGTCGCCTTCGGAGAGCTTCTCGGGCATACCGCCTGATGGGGACTTGAACGTGGGCTCGAACACGATCTGTGTACTGCCGCCTCCAAGGTCGAAGACGGCTGCTGTGGGAGATTTATCTGGACCGCCGATCTTCCCAAGAAGGTAATTGGTGGTTATCCAGGCATAGACGCCTTCGTCTTTGCCGTCCATTACTTCGACACCACCGTTCGCGGCAGAGACGACCGGAAAGGGGAATTGAGTCTCCAAGCGCGTACGCACAGCAGCGAGAATGTTCTTGCTTGCGTCTGGTCCAAGCTTCTGGTCCAATTTCCGGAGACCTGCAGTTGCCTTTACAGCAATAGGAGAGCAGGACTTCAATTTGTCTGGAACAGTCTTCAGAGCAACTGCTAGTAGTGGATCCAGACTCTTCGCCGCTCCCTCCGCGTCAGTGCCGTACGAGCTCAAGCCCGATCCACCTTCCCTCTTCTCGGTCATCTCGAATACTTCCGACTCAAGCTCAGGCGTGGTCCCGCAGTTATTAAACTTGTAAACGTGTATCCGAGAGCCAGTACTACCGGCATCAATCATCAAGGCATATTGCACCAGGGGTATGCCCTTTGAGCTGGACTTCGAGCACTTCGTCGTCCCAAGGGCATTGTCAATCTTTCCATCTGTACCTGCGACCGGCGCTTGAATCCCTTGACCTCCTGTAGAATCATCAGCCATGCATGATCGAACAGGTTTCGTGGTGGAACCGCACCTGTATGTCTCACGAGGCCTTTCACTCCCGCCGCTCCATCCCTGGAACTAAATATGTAGAACAGAAGAACAATAAACGCGATGATTCCCCCAGTTTTCAGAAATCGCGATCTTTGACCGCCCGTCATGGACGCTTCCCTGTAGCCCTCCAGTGTGTCTGCTCGCCCTCTGCCCCAATTCTTTGGAGGTGTGTTCTCTTTCTCCTGCTGATCGGAATGGTGGCGCATCGGCGATAAACCCGATCGTCTGTGAGGCGGGGAGCCGAAACTTAGATATGACCATAGACTGGGCCGGTGGCGCGCATCGACTGCTGTTGACATGAATTGGAAAGAGCGAATGTGAGGGTCTGTGGAGGGGCCAATGCTGCGTCAAAGAATGACCTTGGGCGAGCGTTTTCTAGTAAGGACTGGCTTGACCTACTCGGATCACTGGATCCAGGATGACATTGACATGTGAAGAGAGCGTGTCTCCTTTGGATGGGTTTGATGTTGCCTACATTTCGTATCTAGCCCCTGGCGTCGATGAATTAGGGTTGTGGATGTCTTGGCGAGCTTGGCGCGTCAGCCACCCTGTAGGATCAGCCACGATTTCTCAATGGCTGCTTTTCCTCACTACATGTTGTATATCAGGCCAATATTGGATCAAGTAAATTATACCGAGAGTCCCTTCTATGGGTGTCTACTGTATAGACGCTCGCTGGAATGCGTTCTCAATTCCTAGCCATCCTCAGCAGATACCCAATCGGATTTAAGGGGTCCTCTGACTGCACGTCATTGTCTGCAATTCTAAGTAAGTCGGCACAACTTTCTCCTATGAGTTGCACACTTGTACCCCGTGAATAACCCTACCCCGAGTATACAAAGTGATCAGTTCACAACCAGCCTCCGCTTCACCACCCCACATTCCCATCCTACCACCATGTCTTCCCTCGAAGCCGCAAATCTCTTCACCGTAAAAGGCCTCGTAGCCGTCATCACAGGCGGCAGCAGCGGTCTAGGCGCCATGATGGCCAAAGCCCTCGCACTCAATGGCGCACACAAAGTATACATCATCGGCCGCCGGAAAGAAATGCTCGAAGCCACCGCCAAAGAATCCCCCCACGGCAACATAATCCCCATAGTAGGCGACGTGACCTGCAAAGACGATCTCAAATCCATCGCATCCACCATCGAAGAAGAAGTCGGCTACATAAACGTCCTGATCGCCAATTCCGGCGTCGCAGGCCCGCAATCTCCATCCATCACGCCCGAAACATCTTTGAAGGATTTCCAAGCCGCGTTATGGGAGCAACCGTTCGAAGAATACACCAGCACTTTCGCCGTCAATGTCTCCGCCGTCTTCTTCACCGTCGTTGCTTTTCTCGCTCTGCTAGATGCCGGTAACGAAAAGGGTAATGTGGAACAGAAAAGCCAAGTTATCGCTACGAGTAGCATTGCCGGTTTCAACAGGAATGTTCCGGGTGGCTATGCTTATGGACAGAGTAAAGCGGGGACGACATCGTTGATGAAACAGTTGGCGACGCAATTGGTGCCGTATGGTATCAGATCGAATGTGATTGCGCCTGGATGTACGTCTTTTCACTGCCTATTCACGAGATTATTTATCTAGTGGTTCAGAGCTAAGATAGCTGTTTGAAATTCTAGTATATCCATCGGAAATGGCAGCAGGCCTGATTGGCAACGGCGAATTCCCCAAGTCGAAGCTACCCGCGCAGCGACCTGGAACGGTCGAGGATATGGCGGGCGTAGTCCTATTTCTGACAAGCCGTGCTGGAGCGTATTGTAACGGTAATGTTTTGGTTACGGATGGTGGTAGGCTGAGTGTGATGCCGGCTACTTACTGAAATGGCTGAGGCTTTGAATCAATGCCACGGCCCTGGAGATTGTTGTATACTGCCCTATAAGCTACAGTAAACAGAAGCTATGCAACATTCTCCAATGCAGTGGACACTCCTCTGATGATAACATACATGCCCTTGCCTTGTCAACATGTTCTGATTGGAGAAATATTGTCCATAAGGATGTGTGTCCTTTTTGGGTCATGGCCGACAAGGTATTAACCATATTAATACCAGACTGTGTGCTCACAATGTCACGAAAGTCTCCAGAGGCTATGATATCAAATCATTAAATATCGATAATATATATAATGACCCATACTACCGCTCAACAACCCCCCTGCCCCACCCTCTCCCCCTCACGCCTCCTAGCCACAACCCTAACATTAAACCACCTCATCCCACACGCAACCGGAAAGCCCAAACACGTCAGCACCAACGCAAAGACCATAACGCGATCAAAAGACCCCGCATACGCCTCTCTCAGTCTCATCAGCTCGTGGGTGGAAGAGGTTAGAGAGGGGAGATTCAGGGCTCCGGCGTGGAGAATGGCGGAGGGGGGGATGGAGGGGGTGAGGTGGTGGGAGTAGTGGGTGAGGGAGTTGGATAGGAGGGTTGAGGCTGTGGATATGGCGAGGGCGCTGGGGGGAGGGGGGGTTGTTAGTGGGGTTTTGAGATGGATGGGGGAGGGACAGGGGAGGGGTGGGGAGCGTACCCGCCTAGTAAGGCGACGAAGGTTGCGATGCCGTTACCTACGAAGACGTCTTCTTCTCTGCGAGCCGAAAATGTCAGCGTCCTTGAACAGTCATTGTCAGGCTGGATTCGAGATGGAATGGGTGATCCAAATGGCGAGGTCAAAGCTTTCAAGGGGCCGTACCTCTCCATGACAGCCTGAATAGCGATGTAAGGCGTGTTTTCTCCCATCCCGGTTCCCCACCCTGCAAGAACCATGAATGTTGCCCACAACAGTGTTGGTGTGGAAGTGCTGAGGGTTGTGAGAAATCCGGTCCCGATGGCACCGATCAGCTGTCCTAGGAGCATGAAGGGGATCTAAGAGTTCGGGTGAGCCTCTTTGAAGTTGGGAATGCCAAAGGACCACGTACGTAGTAGCCGGTATAGGTCACTAAGCCGCTAGTCACGAGTGAGGAAACCATTTGAGGGAGAGCGAGGGATAGAAATTGGACCCCAGATCGGATGGCAGAGGAGGAATGGACGGCTTGGAAGTAGAAGGGGACGTAGTAGAGTTTCTAGTAGCGATCTTAATAGGATTACTTTAGTCGGGCTGGCGGAACTTTTATTAAATTCTAGGGGTAACTTACAACATAGCTAGAAGCATTGCTCAATGCCAGAAACAAGGAACCCATTAGTATCGTCCGATCTTTGAGGAGTCGTAGCGGTACGGTAGCTTCGTCACCAACCTTCCATTGAACAATGCCGAATAGAGCTGATAGAACAGCAAAGACGAACAGAAGTCCGATTACTTTTCCAGAGCCCCAAGGCCAGGCGTTGCCACCTTGCTGTAGCACGATCAAAAGGGAACAGACAGCTCCCAATAGAAGCAGGATGCCGACGGGATCCATGCTAGATAGCTTTCTTCGAAGCTTCATACTCTTGTTCGTAGTGTCGACTCTGCTCAAGTGGAAGGACAATAACACTAGAAGGAGAATTGCCGCACCCATGGGGACGTTTCTAAGATGTATTTCTTCAGTTATTCATTACTCAAAATGACTGAGGGAGATCCTACATCCAAAAACACCACCTCCAGCTCATTCGCGAACAGATCAAACCTCCCAGTATTGGCCCTCCACAGGCACTAATGCCAAAGACGCTGACGACGGCTCCAATATACAGCTGTCGTTTCTCTAAAGGTGCGATATAGGTGATAATTCCCAAAGCGCCCTGGATGAGGCCTGCGGCTCCCAAGCCGGCCACCGCTCGGCCGAGTATAAAGATGTTGGACGCAGGCGCGGCGGCACAGATGATTGTACCGACTTCGAAGTATTAGCGTACGCATACAAATTAACGCCATAAGTTCAACATGGTGTGATCTTGCAATGACGAGATACTGTTATTATCGAGTATAAAAAGGTTCATGGAGGAATAACATCTTTAAACATTGCAACGCTATCATATTACATATTCTCGGAAAAAGATTATGTTGATTTGAAATGAAACGAGCATCGTAGGAGATCATTGGACAGTTGAAAGGCGTCAAGAACTAAATCAGTCATGGAATATACACATACCTTCGAAGACCACCATGCAAACTAGATATGCTGCCTTTGGGGAAAACATCTTGTAGACTTTGCCCATCGTTGGTTGGAACGCTGTCAAAGTCATCAGGTAGGCGGAGCCATACCAACCCACGTTATCTAAAGCTCTGAAGTCTGTCGATATCCTAGGAATGGCGACTGAGATGATGGTGGTATCGACGGCTACTAGGAAAGTTCCAAGAATTAGACATGTAAGGATGATGGTCCGTCTTCCTCTGGTGGGATACTCGATTGGTGCCTTGGGTGTTCGTTCCTTGATCGATACTTCGTATTGGCTCATGACATGTGAAGGGGAAGTCATTTTGGCTGGTTTTGAGGGCTGCGATTTGGGCTCCTTGGATAAAGGATCAGTTCTTCTGCCCGGGGAAAACGTGAAATGTCACGTCGACAAATGCTTCGAGAGACTCCAAGTGCCCATACCGCAAGACGAGAGGCAGCTATCAACCAAGCCCAACTCTTGAGAGCTAGCCTCGTCCACTTGCAACAGCATTCTTTGGCCCTAGTATATGTCCAAAACCATAACGACCGCTTCCCCCAGACACCTTGTGTGTTTCTCCCCGTATTTCATAACGTATTCCAACACCACTACCAATCCAAAGCGTAGTATACGTAGCTCCGGGAGACATTGATGCGATTCATGCAAGGTCCAAGTCGATAATGCGCCGCAGCAACGCAACAAGCTAATGCATGACAGCGGCGACCTTATCAGCCAAAGTGGGCTTAGATCCCCACTACTCATGCACTAAGCCACGAGCGACTACTTTGTATTCAGCATGTTACTTGTTAGCGCGACAGGGATTATTTTGGAGAGGACACACCAAAATAATCCCTGTCACGCTAACAAGTAACCCGTTGGACACCACAGTAAAGTAGCGAGGGATGCACCCTATCTTGAACGCTAAAACAGTGTGTTTCGGCTAGGACTAAACTAGACTCTTGGCAGGTACTTAGCGTGCCGAATTTTATTTCTCGCTCTTAAGGCAAATCTGACTTGATGCGCGACCACCAGGTGATCCATACTCCGGACTTATCACTTACTTAGACTTATGACCCGAAGTACAGACTTGCATAGCCTGCGGCAAGCGATTGAGAACGTGCGATAAGTGGTGCGCCTCATTGGTAGTGCTTAGTTCGAGCGCTGAGGAGCGGAGTACACAATGGCTTCCTTTCGCATTTACACCTCCACCACTGCCTGAGGTTGCGCCGTCACTCTCACATATCGATCCGGCTCCATTCAGCTGATGGATAGCGCCGAAACTTATTCATGGACTCCGACTTCTACAGGCTTCGGATAGTCTGACTCTAGTCAAACAGATCTGAGGCGAAGCACCAGATGGCTCTCCGAGTCCGCTATACTTGAGCTGGTAGAGCAGGAATGACTGCTGCGCCGATGAGACCATGGATTTAACGTCAGCTACACGTAATGCAGAAACCCTCGCCGCTTCCCTGCAGATCACGGTCTTTCTCTGAATCTTGACAAAACCTTCATCGATTGGGCTCAAGCTGATAAACGACCATATCCATCTCGTCTGGCCACTCGGTCGCTTCATAATTTGTCTGTTGAGCATTAGGAATCCTCTGCTGTTGTCGCTGCGACCCATTGCCAATATGGACCCAAGCGCCAGTGTATCTCCTCCAGCTCTTCCAGCCAAAGAGCCACCCCTTTACGAAGGTCGGATCTCTCCCGTTGCCTTCGAGGTCCGCATGGAACCCCATATCTATTGTCCTTGGTGAACGACTCATTAATGGTGGACAGGCTCTCATCGGTGTATTCTATGGCATTGCCGTGAGCGCAGCATCTGTTCGCTTGATACTGCAGATAAAGATTCATCGCCGCCTGTATCTTGATGATTACTTCCTTCTCTTTGCCTGTGCCTGTCTTACTGCAGGCACAGTGTTAGGCTATGCCAGCGTTGGATCCCTTTACTTCAGCCAAGATCTCAACTACAACCCAACGCATTTCTTCTACCTTCTCGCAAAGCATGTTGACATTGCTGCCCATATCAACCAGTACCAGCGACTGTATTACAGCTACCCAGCTCTGCTTTGGACTGCAATCTTCGTTGTGAAGTTTGGATACCTAGCTTTTTTCCGACGTCTGATCGATCGGATACGACCTCTGATCATCTACTGGCGCATCATCGTTGGCATCACCATCGTCTCGTTCCCCATCTGCATCATTTCAATCTACGTCGCATGTACGAAGTGGGGGCTAGAAGCTGGTGAGCACGCTTATGCTTGTGACCTACTGGACTAACGTTCAATTCAGCAACATGCCTCCAACCTGTCTACTTTCATCATGCTCTCGGCCTGGCCATCTTCGACATCATTCTCGACATTGGTACCGACTTACTACTTGTCAGCATCCCCATTCGGCTTCTCTGGTCCGTGAAGATCAAGTCGAGTCAGAAGTTGATACTCAGTCTCTTCCTCTCCTTGAACCTATTCATGGCAATCACCGCTTGTGTCCGAGTATCTGGCCTCAGTTTCCGCGGCACGTTCGACAACGTTTGGCTCTTCGTCTGGCAACAAATCGAAGCCTGCGTGGCCGTTGCCATGATATCCCTTACGGCCTTCCGCTCTGTCTTTGTCGGCTCAGAGGCCTCGCGCGCCCGCAAGTCTGGCGGCAAGAAACCTTGGTACTCCAGCACCATCAGTGCCATGAAGCGGAGAAACGCCCAGCGACGCTGTGATGAAGAGGCCTTGCAGGGACTACCCCAAATTCCTTCTGCAACACTGACAGGTATGCGAACCATCATTCAAGGTGGACATCATGGTCGGACGAATCACCAGAGTGCCAGCTTTGGATCTACATCTGAGGCGGAGTCTGATGAGTTCCCAATCTACAACAAGCCTTATAAGACATGATCACAGACAGGGTGAGAAGATGTAAGGAGCAATCGCTAGGCTTTGAGATATGTGGTCATTGGCACTGGCGCATGCGTGGTAAGCATTAGCGCCGGGTAGATGGCGCTAAAACGGCCCGATCTGTCGGCCTGTCGGTTGCTCTCACAGTTGGAATTGCATCTCCTCTTCAATGTACTTTCCACACACATACGAGTCCATGTCTAGTAGAGTATAAAGCAATCGAGTTCTACAAGTCTTTTTATGTCGTGACAGAAATGGACTGCTATTATGCAGCAAGTGATACAGATATCATGGAAAGCATCAGTACATGGTGAGTACACGAGTATGGGTACCTTACTGATACACCTACTGCAGCCTCAGGCCTACTATGATATGCCGGATGTTTTGCATAAGCGAGGAGATACACCCCTGGGTAGCCAAGAGATCCATGGCACATTTGACGTTCAGTCTTACACTGCCTCAGGAAAACCCTGACAGCTTGCCCGCATCAGGTCGAGCTCCGCATTTGAATCGGTTCCCTAATCAGACTAGGAGCTGCTGCGCCTTCATAGCCTTTCCCACGTGAAGAGAGGAGCTTCAACCGTTCGAGTGAACAGCGAGGATGCACTGAAACATCCAAAACATGGCTGCGGCGCGTGGCATTTAAGTTCGGCTAGCTTCTGACCCGCATGATCATCGAAGGCCCGAGCATAAGCAGCCTTAGTTCCTGCGCCGTGCCGCTTGGTCGCCGTTAGCTAGGCAGACGCTACATTTATCTTCACGGATCCTACAGGCTTCTCCGCAATTAACAGATATGGCTACGTGTACACGATGAAAGCCATCACGTCGAGCAATGAGGCGGAGTTTGAAGCGATGTGGGTCTCAAATCCCAGCTACTCACTTCGCTACTCAGCTACCATCAATTGTGCACAAGCGGTGACGCAAGCTGCTGAAAGAATGCGGACCACGCACCCAATCACTTGATCGGACTAGGACACATTGACCGAGACGTTCCATGGCTGCATCCGTTGGCTTGCTGATCGAGGAGTACTGCCCTGTATGCGTCTATGAGGAGCAATGATTGGTAGAGGGCAGTGACTGATCTAGTAGGTGAATGAGCCTGCTAAAGCATCTAATCCTGGGTTCCCTTCGGAGATTGATGGGCAGAAGCACAATGTCGGGAGACAGTACTGGCGCCGAGACCACAATAATAGTTTCGAGGCACGGATTACACCAGCTTCTGTGGCTTTGCACGCTCTTGTATGAGGATATCGAGGCAGCACCCGGACTATAAAGCCTGAGTGCTGGCTTTGTGATAGCATAGGCGAATACCCTGTTTCGTGGATTCTGTTGCTATGGAACTATTCCTATCGTTCTTGGGTCCTCAACCAATTAGTCTATCTTTGACCGGGCTTGAAGTATATACTCCAGCAATAGTTTGGTGTTATTCTGGTTTTCTTTCAGTCAACGTTGTCATCCAAGTGTTCTTGGGCTTTCGTTGCCTGCTCGGCTTGTCAGAATAACTTATCTCAATGGCACACTTCCAAAATGCGTCTGCGGGCTCTGTGGATGCACGAGCTCTACTTGATCTGGATTACTGGAATGAGTCCATGTCTTTTACGGTACTAGAGGTCAATCTAGACCAAACGTTGTCATCAAGAATATGGTTCATCCAACTTGCCTTGATCTCGATACTATCCGGTGTCGTCCTAGCAAAATGCATACCCTTCGCCTGGATCTTGAGATTTCCGCCGGTCTCACCGAAAGGGGCGGATCCCCCACAGGTACCTTACCTTATACCATTGCTTGGGAATCTGGTCTCATATTTGGTCGATGCTGCTGGTTTAGCTTCCTCAATCACGTAAGCTGCTCCGCATGTCAATCTATCTATCATCTTCTATGAACATTGAGTATGGATATTGATATCCTACAGACAAAAGTTTGGGGCTGCGTCAATAGTCCGCCTCAATTTCCTGGGAAAAGACATATATGTCATCTCGGGAGCACCTTATCTCAACGCTGTCTGGAAAAACACAAGAGGCATGACATCGACTAACGGAATCAATATTGCTCTACACAACATGTTTGATACCCCAAAACAAGACATGGAATTCTTTGAAGCCGACAAGTCTGGCATAACACACGATCCGCATCCAAAGAGCTCGACGAGGCCAGAAGACCGTGTCTTCTACCTCATGCATAAAGCTACAGTCGACTGCCTTGCAGGCTCGCATGTTACTCTCGCTGCTCAAAGATTTGAAGCCGCTCTCAATAGAAGAATCGGAAAACTCCCGATTCATCAGGATTGGGTCGAGATGGATGACTTGTTCAGCTTTCTCCGACCCCTCATCTCCTCCTCCACTGTTGAGGCGATGTGTGGCGCCAATTTTCTTCGCGATTTTCCGGACTTCGTTAACGACTTCTGGAACTTCAATAGCAAAATGCCTAAATTACTCCAAGGTTGGCCTCGTTGCCTGATGTCGAAGGCGTGGCTAGCACGTGACCGCTGCATCTCAACCATGAAACAATGGCGAAAGACGGTGGACAAGGAGAACTTCGACGGAAACGCTATGATGCTAAGAAGATGGAGCTATTTCTCGCAGATGCAAGGACTCAGCGACGATGGGGTAGCATGTTCGGATCTTGGCATTCTTTGGGGGTAAGCTTTGTTGCAACAGTCAGACAAGATTGGTGTCTAACGTCGAATGTTGCAGGATGAACTCTAATTCCATGCCCGCGACGTTCTGGCTTTTCTGGCACATGGTTCGAGACCGGTCACTTCTCGCTCGGGTGATACCCGAAGTTTCCGCTTGCCGCGCGAGTAGCACAAACAACGCTCTATCCTTCGATACGACAAAGCTGTGCAATCAGCCTCTGCTTCAATCCAGCTACGCCGAAACGCTTCGCCTGTACGTTGCTGTGTATATCATTCGCAAACCGGAATACGAAGATGCCCAGGTACTGGATTATAGGATTCCAAAGGACAAGATGATCGTAGTATCGAGCGCTATGGCCCATATGGACAAACGAAATTGGAATCTAGGGACGCTAGAGGAGCATCCAGTGGAAAGGTTCTGGGCAGAGAGGTTTCTGACCTACGGCAGCAACACCTCTCGGTCTCCTTCCGCCTCAGTAACCGCGAGCATCCTTCCCACCTCCAGCAGCTCTGCCAGTACCCCCTCTTTGCCTGCTGACAGCAAAGCTAACCCACCAGACGCCAAATTCTCCCTCAACGGCTACAGTGGAGCATGGATTCCTTTTGGCGGTGGTATACATCAGTGCCCTGGAAGACATTGGGTGAAGTTGCAAATGCTGCTTAGTTTTGCTATCATAAGTTCCGCTTTCGACATCGAGCTTGTGCCGGGGAAAGCAAAGTTGAAGGTAGATATGGCGAAATATGGTCTTGGGGCTCTGAATCCCGCTGAAAAGGCTGGATTCAGGATACGGCGAAAGCCGACTGTTGCATGAACGGCAATGCAAGAGCTCTGTTATTGGGATTTTGGCGCGAAGTATGGCGTTTTTAGACTAGCTTGCTTTTGGAGTGTGAAGGTTGTTATACGAGCATGTATCTATGTCCTGTTCCTTCAGTGCCTTATCAACACCCACTATATACCGTGCGGTTCATATGTCCAAGGCATCGACATATCCACTCCCTTCTCTTAATCCGAACTCCGATCATCAATCGGACACACCAAGCCCAACGCAATCTGATCCCTTGCTACCAGCATCCGGCACAGCGATCCGATTTAGCCTCACAAAACCCAAAACCCTCCATCTTAAGCTTCTACATCCGACAATCTTCAGCACAGACCGCAAAGCGCACAACACCATCATCATCATCATCATGCCATTTCCTCAAACTGTGCCGTTGCACAAATTCCTTCCTAACTAAGGTATTACAGCATGAAGAAACACCGACGCCACGGCCGATCTTGTAAGCTGCTTGCGCCCTACTTCGCTCCAATCTACCATCAATTGGATTCTAGAAATGCTAGCGTATATTGCATCTCAGAGGAGGAACCCGGTTCATGCACGTGTTTCTTTGATTGCATGATATGCATATGCAGCTCGCACGGGAAAGTTTATCTTTCGTGCCGCTTGTTTCAGATGTTTGGTGGGTTTGTGGTGGCTGGACAATGACTGGGGTTAGGTATGATTAGAGTGAGGCGTGGTGGTGCGGAGAGGATTGGGGAACTAAGGTATGGAGTTGGTGGGGTATTGTGGATGGAATACGTTTAGCGAGGTTTCTGTATGGAAATGGGTAGTATATTACAGCTACTGGGGCCACGTTTCCAGCCGCAATGTCGTTGCAATTAGCGTTGCGGCAACGGTGCGATGGCGCTAAACCTTGTTTTACTTCTAAACGTTTGAGCCTAACTCCCAGACAGCGCGCAGCTACATTTACTCTCATACGGACAGTGAGGGTGCGACGCAGCAATACTTTCGGCAATTATGGCAGGGAAGGCTTTGAGTGCTTGCAATAGCTCCAACGCTCAAACATTGCATTTCAACTCTCTTCCGCCAAGCGCCCAACGTGACTGATTCGCACGCTCTTGCAGCTGAACATCTCAAACCACCACGATATATCGAAGCACCGTAAATCTTGTCCTGGATTCTCAAGCAACATTAGTGGACATGGCTGGCCTTCAAGACCTGTCATGGTCGTCTATTGTAGCGACCATTTTGGTTGCTTCAATGGCCGTATTCTTGTTCAAAGGTTACCAAGAGCGAAGTAGAGCCATTAAGTTGAAGAAGCAAGGCTTTGTAAGTAGATGCCAAAGAAACATGACCTCGCTTTTTGACTCATTCCAGGCAATGCCGCCCCATCATCCCATATTCGGCCACATATTCGTGCTCGCTCGTGTAATGTCCAAACTTCCCAAAGACGTTCACCCGCATTATCTACCGGACCAGCTTAGACAAGCCTATCCCGATATGGGTCCAATCTTCTACCTTGACGCATGGCCTTTCATCACTCTTACTCTCGTCGTTGCCTCCCCTGCCACCTCGGCACAAATCACGACGGAACACGTTCTGCCTAAATTCCCAGCAATCAAGGACTTTCTATATCCTTTGGCGAATGGCAGGGATATCGTGTCGATGGACGGCCAAGAGTGGAAATATTGGAGAAGCATTCTCAATCCAGGCTTCAGCGCCAGCCACCTCATGACTTTGGTACCGGATATTGTCGGGGAGACGAAGGTTTTTTGTGATCTACTGCAGAAACATGCGAAAGAGCGGGATGTATTCCGGATGAAGTCTTTGACGGATAATCTGGCTATGGATGTCATCGGCAAAGTTGTCTTGTAAGTCTCTTAAGATGATCGCTGCGGATCCATGTTGACTTATAATTCAGGGACTCAAACCTTAACTGCCAGCGCATATGTAACACACTGGTCAATGGTCTTCGCCGGCAAATGCGTTGGATGGCATTCGGTAGCGAAGGAAATCCTCTCCAACAGTACCACCCCTTCCGTCCGTTTATACACTGGTACAGCACATTCCAGATGAATCGTATTATTTCCCCCGAGGTCGACGCACGCTTCGAAATGCACAAGAACTCATCCACGCCCGTGAAAACCTCCCCATCAATCAATCGTAGTAAATCCGTCATCGACCTTGCACTGACAGCCTACCTAAAACAAAACCCCAACATAAGCAACTCAGGGACCATCGACCCTCTCTTCAAAGAGATCGCCATCAATCAAATGAAGCTTTTCCTCTTCTCCGGCCATGATACAACCAGCAGTACTACATGCTACATACTCTACCTACTCTCCATCCATCCCCGCATACTCTCCCTTCTCCGCAGCGAACACAACGCCGTCCTAGGCCCCAATCCCTCAAACGCCGCAAATGCAATTACCCAAGACCCACACCTCCTCAACAAACTTCCCTTCACCATCGCCACCATCAAAGAAAGCATGCGTCTCTTCCCGGCGGCCTCAACCACCCGCCGCGGCGAGCCCGGCTTCACAATCACCGATCCCCGCAACGGCCTATCGTACCCCGCCACTCCAGATATGCTAATCTGGCTCGTCTCACACGCCTGCCAGCACGATCCCGCATACTGGCCACGTGCCAACGATTTCCTGCCGGAGCGCTGGCTGGCAAAGGAGGGCGAGGAGCTCTTCCCCATACCAGGAGCATGGCGGCCGTTCGAGCATGGCCCGCGAGCCTGCATTGGGAAGGAGTTGACTATGGTGGAATTGAAGATTGTGCTTTGTTTGGTGGCAAGGCAATTCGAGTTCAGTGCGGCGTATGAGGAGCTTGATGGGAAGACTAATGGAGTGGCTTTAAGGAGTGTTGATGGGGAGAGGGCGTATCAGGTGGGTAAGGGGGAGCCGAGTGGTTTCTTGCCTTGTCGTGTGAAGGAGCTGGCCGCGAATGCTTGACTTATGGTTCTTCGATGCGACTATTTCGAAAAACATACTTCTCTGAGGTTATGTTGGCTACCTGAGTAAGGGAACCATTTGGGACGAGCTCACGATCCACGAGATCATGGTTTTGCGTATGCAGGGACGCCTGAAGCCAAAGAGGTCGTCCGCCGAGTCGATATATATGTTGACGAACATACTCTACACGGAGAATGTTGGCAGACCTCATAGGCGAGTCCCCCTCCATCGCTATTGAGCAATCTAGCTGACAACGTTTGCAGGGAATAAGTTTTGCTGAGGTCTGAGGATCTTAGACGATGTACGCGAAAGGCCAATATAAGCGAAATGTCATACTATACTTCAAAAGCGAAAAATTATCTACATTTCTTAGCTACGGATGTCTTCAACACCGTCGATCTTTCCTCCATAAGATATAGAAGGACAATCACACACTTACATTCCGCACCCTCTCTTTAGTGCTCTATTCCATATGCAGAATCACCCAGTTCACCCAATTCCCCCATCCATTCCTAATCCGCAACACTCATTTAAGAATATACATACTTACTCACTTCCCTCAAACCCCCAAACCAGCAACCCACAAATAACAACCACAGACTAAACTCTCTCCATCCTCCATCCAAGTACATATCTGTCATCATTCATTCTATAACCACAATCGCCACTACCAACAAATCCCTTCCCTTCCCTCCATCATTATGTCCAGCCAGTTCCTATTCTACTCCTCGCACTGGTAGATAGCTCATTCTTCCAAAAAATCCGCGTTCCTTCCAGCCAGATATAAGTTCTGTCGTTCGCGGAGAGCTATATATGGTGGTGATTTAGCGCAGCTGTTGAGGGATACGAATATGAGGCGAGTCACGTGGTGAAATTATATGAGAATATAGCAATGGATCAATTAATGGCGTGGGAATAGCTACTTCGTGGAAGGGGTGTTGGGGAGGGGTTTTGTGGGGGGTGGGGATGGAGGATGGAGGATGGGGGGAGGGGTGGGATGGTTGGGTGAGTGGGTGGGTGGGTAGGATGGAGGATGGGGGATGGGGATGGTGGAGGAATGGAGATGGTGAGGATGGGGAGAGTGCGATGATGAGAGTGGTGGGATGGGGTGAGTGGTGGATGGGTGGTCGGATGAGACTAGTGGGATGGGTGATGAGGAGAGAAAGAGGGGTTGGGAAAGGGGTTTTGTATTGGCATTGGGGAGGTCGTGTATATCTGCTGATATTCTAGTCATACTGCTTTGCGTAAAAACGACCATTGCGATTGAAACAGCTTACAGACAGTTTAGGGTAGTGGTAGGTAAGTTGCTATGGTGTAGGACGAGTATAGTTGATACTACTAGCTTTCAATGGGTACACATTCGATTTATGGCGGGGAAGCTAAGATATTTGATATACCAGGATGAGTGTCCTATCCATGTAATCAGCGTTTGAGGATTACCACAGGACTTGGTCAAAACTCTAAATTAATGGGCTCGTGTTTCGTAAAAAATTCTGATTGGATTCACAAGATAAGGTAGGTAGGCCGTAGCAACATCAAATAGCCAGCGCATGCCAGTGACCCTACCCCGAACTTAACTCGCCTAAGATATCGTAAGCTAGTAAAGCCAGGAAAATGGGTAGCATCCACCAACCCCCATACCAGACAACCAATAGACGCCACCAACGAATATGCAAGAGTACAAACATCGGCAAATTACAAAAATACCACACTTTTCAGGAATATTTTCAAAAATACCACCCCTATATTTCAAAAATACTATACCTCCTGATTTAACTTATATAAAGCTATTCCTATATAATATTATTATTATTACTATCCAGCTATTATTATTAGATTAATCCCTTTATTATTTTCTAGCCTAACTACCTAATCTATCTTATTATTACTTCTTCTTAGTAGGCGATCTAACTCCTTCTACTATAGACTTACTTTATAAGCGTAGTCCCCTTTTTAATATACCTTATACTCCTAGTATAGCTAATTTAGGGTTTTCTTCTAATTCTACCTTAATCTACTCTATCTTAATAACCTTTACTAACGCCTTTATATTCTAACTAGGCCTTTTATAATAAGAGACTTCCTCCCTATATACTATTATAGTAGTAGCTTCTATTTAGAGCTATTAGTCCGCCTAATAATAGATATAAAGAGATAATAAACTACTTAGAAGCTATATTAATAATAAGGGAGTTAGTATATATAAATAATAATTTAGATTAGCCTTCTAGTAGTAGTCTAGATTATACTTTTACTAGTACCCTACTACTCTACCTAATAAACGGCTAAGTAGATTATTTAAATTTATATAGTCTAGGTTACTAAGCGCCTATCCTTAAAGTTATTCTACTACTAATATTATATATAATAGCCTATTCTTAAATATTCTATTAGATTTAAGAAATAGTAGTACTAGAATCCTATTAAATTAATTAAATATCTTATTATATTCCTTACTTAATAAATAGTTATTTACTAAGAGGTATTTTACTAATAATAGATAGCTTTTTATAACTTCTTTTATAATAACCTTAGGGTATCTTCTTTTATATTAAAGGTATACGTCTAGCTATTCTTAAAGAATTCTATTAAAGTTATTAATATTAATAAGCCTCTAATATAATTTAACCTCCTTATTATCTTTACTTTATAATTATAATATCTACGCGTTAATATCCTCTTTATTAGTCTTCTTATTATAAAAAGTTAAAGGTAAATAATTACTCCCCTTACTACTACTAGAGTTATTATAACTATTATATTTAGAATATAATCTATCTATAAAGTATAGATATCTAGGCGTTAAGTCTACCTCTTTTATATCTAATCCTAGCTAATAATCCTATTTAGACTCCTTACTCTTAGACTCCTTATCCTCTTTAATAGTAGTCTCTTTCTACTTCCCTTTAAGTTATACTAGCCTATTAGGCTGGAATAATTATAGTAGGCGGCCGTTAAGATTAGGTAGGTAATTACTACTAATAGAGCTATTACTATTATTATTACTACTTTTAGAAATTTATAATAGACCTTAGCGACTTAGAGTTATATTAATAGGCCTAGACTTATTATATTTATTATTTATAAGAGATAAAAAATAAATATTAATAAGACTTTAAAGAAAATTACGGCGGAAGCTAATCTAGTACCTTTTTTTTATAATAGGGAATTAGTAATTTAAAGAAATACTACTATATAAGTAGGTTTTATACTTAGATTAGCTATATCTTTAGAAAAACCCTTTCTTAATATATAAAAATAGAATAAATAATTACCTTTTCTATATTTAACCCCTTATTTAGATATATACGCCTTACTCTTACTCTTACTACTACTTCCTTTACCTTCTTCTTAATTACTTAAGTATATCCTTATTTATACTTTAGATAATCTATTAAATAGATTATTAAGACTCCTATTAAGTAGGAATACTAGCGGGTAATCTCTATTATATATATATATATTATACTCTATACTTCTATATTTAAAGTAGTAATACTATTACTTCTAATTTACCCTAGCGTAGATCCTCTTCTTTTAAGGCTATCTAGTATATAGAGTAATAAGAGGCGCCTTATAATAGTTTAATAGCTCTATATTATTAAATATAACTAGTAGTAAAGAGTATTAATAAGTCTTCTAATATTTCTCTATTAAGTAAATCTTATTAACTAGATCTTTAGGTTTTATAACCTACTCCCTATATATAGTATATATATACGCGTAAGGTCTTTATTAATCCTAAAAATCTAGATATATATATATCCTTTTAATAAAATTAATAATATATATACTACTACTCTTAGCTTTTATAAGAATAGTTATTAGACTAGATAGTTATATTATTATATAGTCCGCTCTATTAATAGTCTTTATAAGGAATTTAAAAGTTTTATTTATAAGCTTAAGACTTCTTTAAGGCTTAATCCTATACTTATATATCTTTAATATAAGACTAATCTAAAGGAATACTAATATAATAGTAATAGGTAAGTCCTATAGCTCCCTCTATTAAGAATTTACTAATTCCTAGGTATTTAAGGTATTGTACCCGAAGCGAGGTCTTAAGAAGGTAAATTTAGTCTACTAATTATAAGAAATTACCTTAAGGTAATTAGCTATATTACCCTTTTTCTCTTTTTATATTTAGCTTATAATAGCTCTAAAAGCTCCCTTAGTCCTAGCCCTTATAACTTGCTAAAATAGGCCCTTAGTACTAGGTTATAGCCTCTAGATATTATTATAAATATATTTATAATAATAAGAATAAGCTACCCCTAGGAAGTATATCTATAACGCGGGTTTAATACCTTTATATCTATTACTAATAATAACTATATCTTCTATATTAAGAGAAGGAAAAGAATATTATATACCTTATAAGAAATATATCTAATACTCTTAATTTTCTTTTAAGATAAGAGCCTATATAAGAGGAAGTATCTTATTATTACTATTAAGGGTAGTAATACCTAGTAATATTATAAAGTACTTTATATATATATAATAGGTATTAATAGTAATAAAATTTCTATACTCCTTAAATACTTTATAAGTTACCTTAGGAATTACCTAGTACTAAATAAACCGTCTAATCCTTAGATTAATATTAAGGTTATATTTATATTTAAGATACCTAGGATTACCTCATATTACTAATAAAAGACTAGGATTTTTTTTAAATAACTCTATATTATTACTAAATAGCTTACTAATAATAGTCTAACTAGCCTACTAACTTAATATATAGTTAATTTAATTACTACCTAATTATTTAAGGAATTATATCTACTATAGTCTTATACGTAGCTTAAAGGTATACTATAATCTTATTATAGGATTTTTAGTAAGTATTAATAGAGTATACTTTTTCTTCTACCCTTTATAAGTAGAGTAATAGTAAAGTTTATAATTAGTAAATACTAAATAGTAGATAGATCCTTTATCTAAATAGCTATCTTTCTTAATAAGGGTAATAGGAATAATATATACGCGGAAATTATAGGTAGAAGTATCTCTATAAATAATAATCTATCTCTTCCTATTAGTATATTAGATATTATAAGATTTATAATTTATAATAGTCTACCTTAAAATATCTTACTTAACTAACTTAATACTTCCCTAAGTCTAACTAATATAAATATTATCTATAACCAGTTATTATTAAAAACTTCTAGTAGTACTAGAGGTAGAACTTTTAGTTATAATTATTAGTAAAGGGACTTAATAGTAAGAGGGTTATAAAGTATTAAAGTAGGAATAACTAAGGAAAGTAAATATTATATAAAGGGAAGCGGGATAGTAGGGATATTAATTAATAACTAATCTAAGCTTATATAAGCTAATTTATTATTATTATTATTAGAATTTCTTCTTCTTCCTTTTTAATAATTTAAAGTTATTTCTAACCTAGGGAGTAAGAGTATAATTAAATTTATACTAATAGTAAGGTAGTAATAATAATAGCCTATTAGGTACTTACCCTTAATCTATAGTATTAATACTACCTCTAAGTTAAATATAGAGCTTATATTCTATAATATCGCCGTTATAAACTATATTAAAGAATTTAACTTAGTAGAGAAGAGCTTTTATCTCTATTAGGGGCTAGCTATTATCTTAAATAGTTAAGTTACTTAAATTAATCTATTAGAATTAATATTAATATATATTAACGAGAGCCTCTATAATTCTAAGACTTTATAAGGAAGATAATAAAGTACTTCTAAGGTAATAAGTATACCTACTTTCCTAATTAAGTTAATACTACTATTACGGTATATTACTATTAATATTATTATTTCCTTATCCCTTATAACTTTTTCTCTTTAATAACTCTAAGTAGGCCTAGGTATATATAAGAGTAAATTCTAAGATAATAGGATACTTAAAGTAAGTAAATATTAAGAGTAAGTAAGTAGATTCCCTACCCTAGAGTTATATCTATAGATTCTCTAGGGTAGTATAACGTATATATCTTAAATAAGGAAATACTAAAATATTAGGTCCCTTAAAATAATAAAAAAAGGTAAGTAGATATTCTAATTAGGGGTTATATTAATATATACCTAGACTAGTAGTATATATTCTTAGGATATTATAATAAAATTAAAAATAGAGTATAAGTATAATATCCTTAATATATTATAATATATATAACACGTATATAATACTTAGGCGCTAAATACCTCTAATATTATTATTATATTATATTCTAAAATTAGGAAATAACTAAGACTTAATCTATATACCTTAGTTAGTTATAATAGGAGGAGTACTTAATAGCTAGGCTAACTATCCTTTTATATAATTTAAGTCTTATACTTTTATATATACTACCTTACTATTAAGGGAATATTAACTATTTATTATTATTATAATAGGTAATAATATTAGGTAATTAGTATATAAAGTATAGGTATAAATTTAGTTAATTATATAAAGGTAATAGGAGGTACGCTACTTATAATAGATATATTAATTTACTATTATATTACTACGTAACTTATAGTATATTATATATAAGAAGTATATATATCTACCTAATAGAATAAACCTAATCCTATAAGTAATTAAATTATTAATACCTACATATTAGGTATATTATAAGTATAGCCTAGATTATATAAATTATTAGATATTAGAGGTATTAATAATATCTTTATAATATTATATAAGATATTATAACATAGTTAGGAGTTAATTATATAGGAATAGCTTTATATAAGTTAAATCAGGAGGTATAGTATTTTTAAAATATAGGGGTGGCATTTTTGAAAATATTCCTGAAAAGTGTGGTATTTTTGTAATTTGCCGTACAAACATCAACACTCGAAGGAACGACCTCATCGGAGATGCCGGCAACATCCTAACAAAAACATTCAAGGTCCACACGGCGACATTCGTCGCAAGACCGATTTTGCCTCCGGCAAGGATGACAAATTGGTGGCAGAAGACGGCATGCCAGTGTTTGAAGCCGGTAAGGCGTGAAGATACGGTTGGTGGAAATATCTCGGCGCGGCAGGTTGGACAGCCGTTGTAGCGCCCGGAAGGGGTGGTGCCTCGTGCCCAGGTCAGTATGCACTTTTCGCCGAAAATGTGGTTGCATGGTAGCTTGACTGGGCGTTCTTCTGGCCCGTAGTCGTTCCAGCATATGTCGCACGGTGGGAGAGTCTGTCGTTCGTCGTTGGATGGGGCTGAAAGGCGTTGTCGTAGAGTTGGATGGGCGTTTGGCACAGTAGAGAGTAGTTCCATTTAGCGGGGGTGTTGGGTACTCCTTTTGTCGAAAGGATGCTTCGTGAGTAATTAAGACGAGGTGGTATATTGGTTGTGGGTTCAAAACTGGTGTTTGGCAATCTGAGGGGACGCTGTGGCTTTATGATTTGTAGCTTTAAAAGGCGAGTATGAAGTAGCGGATAAGTATTAAGAAGCGATGGGTATTCGAGGTTGGTGATGATGACAGGTACACATGACATAGGCCAAGGGTGTCAAATATCGATGTTTTCGCTTTGTTGAGCGCCGAAGTGTCGACGCCCTGTCCAGGCTGCTTTCGAGACAATACCGGCTATGTTAGCGGGTAACGAATATGCAACTTCGCAATCACACTTACTGGAATACCATTGTGGTGTCGGTCGTTTCATTGGTTGCCTTGCATCAAGTCTAACCTTGATTCGCCAGCTTTAGCCGCACAACCTTTTCAGCGAGGTATACAGCAGGAGTAACATAAAAGTATGAGCTGTCTGGGCACCAGGGGACGTCTGTAGGTAATGTAGACGTCTGAAAGGCTTGATGTATGAATGAATAATGATGCAATCAGGACGTGACAAAGACAGGCTGTCAAATATGACACCAAGCAAGTGTGCGGGTGACCGAACTAAACACACCGACACCCTCTACCTTTCTTGCAAAGGTTGTACACTGAGTATACTGAGCGCTGATACAACCTTGGTCAACACGCGATTCTGGACTCGAGTAGATTGCCAAGTCATCTGAGTGAAGTGAACACTTGGACGGACTGACGATTAGTACCTTCGGTAATTCCTCCATGATGTCCCAAGAATTGTGTGTTACCTTGCTAGCAAATCTGTTGTGCCAATAAATGAATTCATACTCACTTCTATCAAAGTGTTTCCGGGAAGCCGAGTGAACTTTTCGAGTGAGGCGGACAGCGTTCATGGATATGACCTGACCATTACGTTGCGCACAAAAACGATATGGTGAGCAAGAGACCATCATACAATACATGATGAATCTTTCCAAGGAGCATATAATTTCGAAACTGGAATGCTTAAGTTCACTGCGATCACACAAGATTAATATGGTGGCAGTCGAGGATAGTTGTGGAGTGAGGACGTAACCTCACTAAATGTTTTGCCTTATCACTTTCTGCACTCTTTCTAATGTGGTCCGAAACCTTCCATCCGCCTCATCACATTGAGACTTCTGTGATCTTCAAGATCGTCGGATATCTACCCACATCTGCAGGAATCAACCCAAGTGGCAACAACGACGATTGACTACCGTGAGTCAGGCAATCTGGTGATGATTTTCGTATGAGAAAGTCAATTCGTCACGCAAAAGCTGATACTGAGAGGCCAGGTGGACCGCAATGGCTCAGGTGGGAAGCCTAAAACTTGAGGCATTTCCAGTAGAAATTCGCCTCAAAATCTACCGCGAATTACTCATCTACGATGATGGAGAGAGGCTGGACCCAACGGAGCGGCGTTACAATCCTACTAGGCTGCATCCACAAATCTTGGCTTGTAATAGAAAGATCCACGATGAGGCTGCTACTGTCTTATACGGTGAGAACTGCTTCACCTGGGAAGTCGTAGGATATTATCCTGACAAGTTATGGCACGATTTTGAATCCGAAAAGACCGTTATTTCACGTCGCTACAGTCGCCTGGTCACCAGGATGCATATATCCGTTAGCTTTCGGGGCGACGACTATGATATCTCAGGGCCGGCGATTCAGAAAGCATACGATCAAACCCTTGCGAACATGGAAAATGTCTGCGAGAAGCTCAGACTAAATGACCTCAAGTATTTGGAAGTGTATTACATCAATAGTTACACTGGCGGGCCATATCAGGCGGCGATGTTTGGTGGTGGTAACCTCTTAGGGGATCTCTATGAAGGGCAGACCTGCTTGCTGCCTTTACTGTCAGTCCGCGCTACACAGGTCGGTCCTCCTTATCTAGCCACCTAACGGCAACCATGGGTAATGATGTCAAATAGTTCGAGATTAACCATCATGCCTCTCCAGCCTTTACAGCACGTCTGAAGGCCAAGGTAGAAGGCCCAAAAGACGCCATTTTCCTTGCCGACCGCCAGCGCCAGATGGAAGAGCCTGAGAGTGACCTCGATACGATGGATGAGGATGACCAATGTGAAGAGGATGATGAGTAGATCGACTTTATGTCGCAGACTTGCGCACAAGGAGGTCTGCAGAAGGTACCCACGGCGCTCGTGCAATTTCTTGATGGTAAGGCTCTGGTCAATGGTCGCAAGAGAGAATTGATCGCGGGGGAGGGGTCATCGCTGCGAATTCAGCTCGCTCTACAGAGTATGTACCTTGTTCTAGGCTCCATATATCAAGTGACCTCGAGTCCGAAGTCATCTCATTCTTTTCTCACCTTGATGTAGCTGAGAGGCTTCACTACTACACAAAGCACGATCAACTCTGGTATTGTGAGCCTGCGAAGCTTTTCGAAAATGGAAATAAAGTACACCGGGCAAACAAAACTACTTTACTAGTAGAGTATGTCCTTTGGCGGCAAAAGGAGGGCTAAGATAGCGGCAAAACAAGCGCGAATATTGTTATCGCTGCGTACACTAAGCCGCCTTGAGGCAGCTACGAGACTCGCGTCCATCCTGTGTATCATGGAAGCTCCCTCAGCTCTCATAAGGCCAACATGCTCCTGACCACGCAATACTACTATATTTCGACCCGACTCTAAGGCCTTGTCTCGCACTCAACCCAGCGCACCTGCACTATCTGGCCGAATGGAAGTCCAATTGTACGTCTATGATCTCTCCCAGGTAGGATTGATGTTGCTTCTCGCCCTACATTCACCTAGCTAATCTCACGATATATAGGGTCTTGCCAGACAAGTATGTTCCGATCGCAGTCCTTCATTGATGGCTTCGGTTGACCAGATACCGGCAGGTGTCTGCCTCCTTCCTCGGAATACACATCGACGCAGTGTATCACACAGCATTGGTATTTGGTGGTGCGGAATACTTCTTCGGCGCCGGAGTGCAGACTTCCTATCCTGGGAGGACGCATCATGGCAAGCCTATGGAGGTGATCCCGATGGGAACGACGCATCTACCGGTGGAAATAATACTAGAGTATCTCGAGTCTTTAAAAGAAATTTATACGACAGAGGTACGCGTAATGCAGTATGAGCTCGTTACAATACATGCGCTGATATAGGTCAAACCTAGTCTTATGACCTGTTTCTCCATAATTGCAACAACTTCACCAATGACTTTGCCATGTTCCTTGTTGGTAAAGGCATCCCAGATCATATTACTTCGCTTCCCCAAACCGTGCTCAACACGCCATTCGGTCAGATGATGAAGCCTCGTCTGGATGCTGCTATGCGTGGCATCACCCAGGCACCTGTGCCACCGACAAATGTTCCTCGGTCTGGTGTTCACTCACAATCGATGTCGAATGGCTTCCCGTCTAGCGCAATAACGAACGGCAACGCTTTCCAAGAGAAGAAGCATACCTCAGGCGTTGTGTATAAGCCGACGAAGGTGAAGCAGCTTGACGAGCTACTAGAATTGGCTAGAAATTCATGTGCTGTCATCTTCTTCACGTCCGCCACCTGTCCGCCCTGCAAAATCGTCTACCCAGCATACGACGAACTGGCAGCGGAAGCCGGCCACAAGGCTGTCTTGATCAAAGTGGATCTCTCTGAGGCTTACGAAATCGGCACCAAATACCAGGTCCGGGTGACCCCCACATTCATGTCTTTCCTGAAAGGTGAGAAGGAGAATGAGTGGTCTGGAGCGAACGAAAGCCAGCTTCGTGGCAATGTGAATTTGCTACTGCAAATGGCTCATCCTGCACATCCACACACACTCCTTAGGATGCCAATTCTGCGCCGGGCGCACAAAGCTGTCACTTATTCGAGAGTCCCTCCACTCGACAAACTCATTGCTAAAATGGGACCGTCTGGCTCCGACCCAGCCGTCACCGCTTTGAAACACTCCGTGACAGCACGTCAACAATCTGGCGCTGTAGATGCTCCACTTCCTGCTCTCCCGGATTTCAGTGCCTTCGTCTTCAAGTCGATGAGTACAATGCCGCCAGAACTCCTCTTTCCGGTGATTGATCTATTCCGAGTTGCCCTCATCGATCCCCGGTTGAGTGGATATTTCGCGCAAGATTCTTCTCGAACCGTGCTTGCAATACTGACCCAAGTATCGGGGCTTGGCGAAAGCTGCCCGCACACTTTGCGTATTGTTACCGTGCAGATGGCCTGTAACCTTTTTACCTCATCAATGTTTCCTCCAAAGCTCCTTTCAGATTCTAACTTGTTAATCCCTCTGCTCCATCTGGTAACTACTTCGCTTCTTGATACCGATCATTCTCCTGTCCGTGTCTCAGCAGCCTCGCTGGCTTTCAACATCGCTGCTGCAAATCATTCGCGGCGATTGTCAGAGGAGGAAGACCTCTTACCAGAAAGCAGCCAAGTAGAACTGGCGGCTGGTCTGCTTGAGGCAATAGGAAAAGAGAGGGAGAGCAAAGAAGGCCTCAGCGGGCTGCTATTGGCTGTCGGACTCATTAAGTATGCAGCGCCAAAGGGAGGCGAGGTGGACGATCTCTGTGAAGCGATCGGGGCTAAGGACATTGTGGCAGAGGCAAAGGGAGCCTTTGAAGACCTCAGTGAATTGGCTAAGGAAGTGGAGCTTGTAATGAAATAATTGGACGAAGGTGCTTTGCATAGCGAAGGTGTTATGATGATCATATAGCAAGAGGACATAGAATAGGGTGTGACAGCGGATTGTCTACGAGGTCCCAGGAAGCTTTAGATAATAGTCGTTGCTTCTACAACCTTTCCATTAAAACAATGATCTGACAACTAATCGATCGTCTTCATCATGAAACACTGTTTTGAATTGATCTGCCACGAGGTCCTGCACGGCTCCAACAACAGAGCAATTAGGGCAATTGAATAGGGCTTCGGCCTTGGCAAACACGGTCCTTCCTGCGCGTTATCCTGAACGTTCACATCTCATTTCACCTCACTTTTGGTCATATTCTCACTGCACATCATTTGCGAACATGTCACAGCCAAGAAAGTCTTCTCGCAAGAAGCATCAGACCCAACTCGGTTTCAGCCCTCTTCCATCCTCATCACCAGCCTTATCTCAATACCCTGAACAGATCCAACGGCGAGCTGCAGCCGTTCGGTACGATAGCGACATGTCGCCAACAAAGAAACGAAGAGTAGCGAACTACTCCACATATAGGTTGCCCTTCAGCCCTGCTTCGAGTGCAGGGAAACGCCAAGTTCAGATAGTGATCCCTTCACCGAGTAAGAAATATGAGCAACTACTCACACCTGCGGCATCGAGCCAGGTGAGAGAGGAGGATCTAGGTTAGGTTCTCCACCGCTGCATGCGTGGGGGGCTGATTTGACGTATGAAGTAGAGGACAGTGAGGATGGTCTCCCACCCATCGATCAATCAAGAGCACATGCCAATGGTGCAAATGGGGAAGTGCCGATACTTGGTAGTACAACAAAGACCCTCGAAGGAGACAACACTTTGGATTTGACCAGCGAGGAAGATAATGCTCCAGACGGCCGCGGTCGGATGGCTAACGCAGCATCCGTCATTTCGAGCGGTGAGAAATCTCACAATCGGGTGGCGCCTGAGCCAGTGACTCCAAAAAGGCGGTTGAGAAACTATCGGACTCTACCTATGCTCGCAAGCTCACCTTCATCTGAGACTGATGCCAATCCACTGACTAGACAACTGCGCCACAGCCTCTCAGAACCGCCAGAATCACAGCCAGATACCAATCAGTCTACGCCCAAAAGGGGCCGTTCGAGGGGAGATAATGCTAAGAACGTGCCAGAACCGTTGGTGATTTCTAGTGAGAATGAGGAGGAATTAAGCGAAGACAATATAATAACGCCGGTCCGTAGACGACGTGGCACAGCAATCGTCCAGTCTACCCCCCAGCGAAAGCCATGTGAGGGTGATGAGGTGCAAGAGTTGAACGACGATGTGGCAGATTTGAGCGATACTGGTAAGTCCTTGCTGGCAGACAATCAGGCAGATCCTCAGATTGTGACCTTTTTGTATACAATCGATCCCACATTAATATTTTTCGATGGTAGTACTCCGTAAAACCCGTACCAGAGGTAGGCAAGATACTTCAGAGCGTAGTAAACGCCAGCGCAAACTCGAAGAACTTCGTCAGCGTCGCGCAGGAATCACAGCTGAGACTGATGACGAGGAAGGGGCAGAGTACACTGAGGACGACTCAGAGTCGGAATATGAGCCCATCGAATACGCCATGCGTAGGGGAAGTAATCTGGACAAGTACGAGGATGATTTCCTGGATGATGAAAACGACACTGTTGGTGTTGATCTGGGCGTCGCTGGTGTACCACTTGAGTACACTTACCATGCCAACAAGAAACCTTTTGCACATTTCAAAGCCGAAGTGGAATGGATGGTTCATAACAAATTGAACCCAGCATTCGAAAGACGCGACGAAATCTACTTGCTGGCCCACGACAAGCTCGACACAGAGGTGAAACAACTCGGATCAGCCAAGTTCTCGTCATCCGTGTGGAACGAAGCTTTTTTGAAATCACTGAAAACGAGACCTGATTTCTACAAAGTTGACATCCCAACAATGTTTGAGAACAAATGTGATGCATGCCAAAGATCTAACCATCCACCGAAGCATAAAGTAACCTTCACCGGCAAGCCATACAACAGGGAGACACTTGAGACGATTGACAAGGACGATGATGATGCAGAAGATGATAGCCAGAATGTTAGCGCGAGCGATGACGACGACGACGGCGATAATTTCCTTCTGGGCAGGTAGGAACCTTATCTTAGCACCAAATCCCTCCGTTCCTTAGCTGATTCCCGCAGATTTTGCAGCGCAAATGCAGAAATGGCCCATGCCCTTCACCACTGGCGGTACTCCTTGAACCAGACCGTACTTCAATGGTTGGCTGAAGACGGTCAACTTACCCCTGCAAAGATCATCGAGCGAGCGAATATGGGCCAGAAGAAGCAAGAAAAGGCGTCCAACAAGGTTGTAGATAGCATGGAGACGACGGGCGTGATGAAGCAGCTCTACAAGCAGTTCAAAGAGAATTTGGAAGCGGCTAGGAATGCGAAGGTATGTTAATTCTGTTCTGATTTGGCATGTCTGCTAAATTCGTAGCAGCCGCATCACTATTCCGGTCGCCATTGAACATCTTGGGGACAACGGGGTTGTTCTAGATGCAAGTTGGATTGGATATGCTATTATGAGATGATGTCCCAGTCGATTATGACTTTGGCTGGTGGTAGAAAACCCCCAGGTTGGGTACTTCGTGGGAGGCAGGAAGTCCCTGCTCACGACACGATTGATGACACCTTAATATAAGGGTTAGCAGTAACAGCATTGCTAATCCCCATCAGCATGAATATCATTACGGCCACACTCCTCATGAAAATTAGCTCATTTGAACATATCACTCTCACGAAAAGACTTCACCGTGATGTACCAATCCCCTAAACGCACATACATATATGCAAACCGCAAGAGCAGAGTATATCGTACACCCCTTTCCCTCCTCCCTTCCCCCCTCCCCCTCACCACCACCAACCCCCCCTCATCACAACCCCCTCCCCCTCACCACCACCAACCCCCCCTCATCACAACCCCCTCCCCCTCACCACCACCAACCCCCCCTCATCACAACCCCCTCCCCTTCTCCGCCGCCGCCCCCCCACCAACCCCCGGCGTCAAAACCTCCCTCGCGCTCTCCTGCGCCTTCATCTCCTTCTCCTGCTCCACAATCTGCTGCTCCTCCACCAACGCAATCGCAAACGGCACGCTCAGCATCAGGAACCCGGTCGAGAGCACCCACAGCCCTTTGCCGCTCCACCAGGCGCCGGTCTTTGCGACGCTGGTGGTGGAGGCGAGGAGGGAGGAGAGGGTGCGGCGGGTGGAGGGGGGGATGATGTCGCGGAGGGCGAGGAGTCTAGGTAGGGGAGGGGGGTTAGTGGATGAGGGCGAGGGTGGGGGTGGGAAAGGGGGGGATAGGGGAGGGGAGAGGGGAGGGGATGGGAATACCGGTCTGAGATCGTTTCTTGCGGTGCTATTGCTGCTGCTGTTATGTCGTCGTCGTCTGATAGTTCGGAATCTGAGTGGGTCGAGAATGCGTTAGTGAGGTTTCTTGTAACGATGTTCGGGTTCCGAGACTGTTTTGTAGGATCGGAAAAGGCACGTGAGGAGGGAATGGGCATACTGGTGTCTGTGAAGTCGGCGGAGTCGTATGCGGAGTCGGGCATTGGTCCTGGTTGTGCATGATCGAGATCTTGATCTTCGACTTCTTCGAGTTGGACCATTGCGACGGTGTTATCTGTGTATTGGGAAGGTGGCGAGGCGCGACTTGTGGGGTGAGAGGCGTGCGTGCTTTGATTGACTGGTATTGTGATATCAAGCTCGAAGCTTGGGCGTGAATTTCAGAGGCTATATCGGAGAAAGGAAAATCCGCGCCAAGACATTGGACATTCTGGTCGTCCGAGGGGTCTACTGTACATGCCAAATAAAGGATTTCAAAAATCTAACGCTGTTATACTAAAATACATATGATATACCATGGCTATCTTCGTCCCAGTTTCCATTTCGCTATCTTCTCTTGTATCCTTTCCCAACCGAAATCGACCTTCCCGTTTGCTGTCGATCCCTCCTGCAATACCACAGTTGGAGCACCACTCCCCTGTCCTGCATTCTTCACATTTCCTCCAGCAACTTCCCTCGCAACTCGCCTAAGATCCTTGACCGTCAGAGCGTCGATCTTCGCACACATTTCCTTCACTCCGACCTTTCGTCCATGAACCTGGACTTGCCGTCCAAGATCTTCGAGCTCTACCATCCGACTTTCCAGATTCATTAGCAGAGAGCTTCTAAGTTGGTTCTTTGCGCGATTGACCTCTGCTATTTGAAGCGACGAAAAGCCGGTTTCCAGTGTCAGGTTTTGCAGCTCTCTGCACATGACTTCCAGCATCTGCCACGCTCGCTGTGGAGTACAGCTTGCGCTTATGCCGAAGAGTCCGGAATCCGTATATGAGTGATTAAACGAAACACAGGATTCGACCCATCCGTGCTGGTTGAGGACATTAGTATATAGCCGTGAGTACATTCCCTTGCCAGGGCCGCCAGCACTGAAGGAGCCTCCACCTCCTAAAAGAGTCTGTAGAGTTGCAAGAGCGTAGATGTCTTCCGAAGAGATAGGTAGAGCCTCGAAGGCGAGGTGGATGTATGTGAGGTCGGGTAACGATGGGTTTGCAGGGGGTGGAAGTGGGGGCAGCGAGAGGAAGCCACCAGTATAATGTGATGCTGCGTTCAGATTGAAAGAGGGCAGCTGCGAATTGACGGGTGCTTTGGCCGAAGCGGAAGTAGACAGATTTTTGAGGAAGGGTACATGTGAAAGTAGACGGGAAGCCGTTTGAGGAGACGAAGGAGGTGTGGATGCGGGTGACGAGTAGGCTGATGATGTGGAGGAGGATGAAGACGACGAAGAAGACGAAGAAGATAAGCTTCGGGCTGATAAATCCGAAAGAACTGTTTCCGAGCCATGTTGGGATAGAATCGGTCCTTGCGAGCTCTTCATGTCGCCAAAGTAGTGCTCTGACATTTTGAGAGCTTCGCCGTGGGCAATACCGGCAAAAGCTACCACGATCTTCTCGGGTTTGAAAAAAGTATCCCTATACTTGGTCACGACATCCCTGTCGATATACTGTAGGCGCTCTTGAGGGCAGAGTAAAGGGTTCCCCAAGGTGTTGTCCTTGTACGCAGCCATGTTGACAAGCTCCGGTAATATCAGCTCAGGCTTCGACCAAATCTCCCTAATCTCGTATTCTGCTGTCTCCAACTGCTGCTGGACCTCTACGTCGGTAATCAAGGGGTCTCGAATAGTCTCAGCTAGTAAGCCCAAGGTGGTTGGCACGGCAGAGTTGAAGCTTGCAGACTGGTACATGAGAGATTCCCGGGACGACGCGCATTGTATGTTTCCTCCCAGACTCTCCAGTGACTCCAACATTTCGTCTGAGGTTCTCGATCCTGTAGACTTGAAAGCCAGCCGATCTATGATATGACTGACACCCTGTAGTTCTTCACTTTCATATCGCGATCCTGCATCGAGATATACGCCGACGCCTGAAAATGGTCCTGGGAGAGCTTCGGTGGCCACGCGGACACCGTTTGGGAGGGTCGTGACTTGATCAAACTTTGCCGGGTCCTACTATTGGTTAGCACACGGACAGACGTCTCCAATACACCTGATAGCTCTACCTTTGGTGCTTTATCAACGACAGTAGCCAATCGTCTTATCAAGGGGGAGCGCCTCAGAGGTTTTGCACCAGCCTGCATTGACAGGCGGGCCAGCGCTCGAGACTGAGATGACTGCATCGTCTGCAGTGAATGCGAAGGTTCTGTTCGTAGGAGGATATCATTGATGAACTGGCTCCTCTAGGGGCGAGTAGGCGGAGGATTTCTTTGCCAAGCCCGCTCGCCTAAACCTACCATTCTCGATACTACATTTCATCCTCCAACGCGATATGTAGATGGATGTGGGAGGAAAGCGACCTGTGCTATAGTATGTTAGGCATGGGGAAGAGCAAGCCCCCATGGACTCCCCTCGCATAGTGCTGGTGATATTCTTCCTACTCTTCCTCTTCCTCTCGCCGGACTCTCATCCACCATCACTTCAGCAGCAGCGGGAGCTGGACTACGCTGTACTTGAGGAGCGCCGGTCTTTGGATGTTCTCAATGCCTCTAGCTACCGAGCACTCGATGCTCCTAACAATAAATGGTTGAACATTACAGGGTTGCGGCAGGGGGATGGCTACGCATGGGAATTTCTACCGAAGGTCCAGGCCAGGGCACAAGAACAGATAGATCTGATCCTGGCAACATCAAAACCTTCCAGCAGGTTCAAGAATGTGTCCGTGGACCTGGATGCGTCAGGATCTGACGACACAACCGAGAAGAGCATGATGGTATCTGTGGATGCTCTACCCATGTATAGAAATGTTACGGGCATCCTACATGGCAATTGGGTTCGCTCGGCTGTGCAAGAAGAGGTGATACAGCCAAAAGTAAATCTCAGTATCATAGCACCGACTGTGTACTATACCGCGACTGAATACAACCGAAACATCACTGGCCAGACAGGGGACCTGCGAATACAGCTGCATGAGCAGGATCATGGGAATCCTTTGCCAGATCCTGGCATGGCCAGGAACATCAAAGCACAGGCGACTATCAAGGATGAGACATCGAGCGGTGATGGGTGGGAGATGACTCTGCGTGGGATACATTACCCACAGGACGGAGGAATATTGCTCTCCACAACGTCAGAAAAGTTCGCTGGTATCTTTGCGTTACCACAATTTGCCTTGTCGGAAAAAGCTTTCGCCCTTGCTCAGCGACTTCTCAATCAGACTCTCATGTCCACGATCAATGAGCAAGAAACGAATGTCAAGAGTGTTCTAAATCCATGGTCATCGTCACCCAACAACCCCTCCGAGGATTTGTTTCCCGTTCCTCACTGCGAATATGTTGTATATCTACAACAGCACCCGGTTGAGGACTCAACCATTGATATTAACGAATTAGAAGACGAATTGCGCTTCCCCACAGGCGCAGCCATGCCACCAGCTCCACTTATCAGGATGTCTGCTTTGATTTTTTCCCCTGACTGTGGGTTCGTTCTTGAGTCGAAAGGTCCCCCAAATTTTGTTCCTTCACAGGGATTACATCTTAATGGCCGCAAACAGGAATCATTCATGCGTATTGCCAAGCGTTGTATCCTCGCTTTCGCTACCGTGATCTGTGCACAAATCTATCTATTAATCAGACAGATGAAAGATGCATCTACGCCATCAACGAAAAGTAGAATCAGTTTCTATACTATTGCAACGATGGCCCTGGGTGATGGTTTTGCATGTATGGGCTTCATGGTCGTGAGCATGTTCGTTGAAGTCGCGTTTTTACCCCTGATAGCGACCGCCTTTCTTTCCTTCCTTGGGGTCAGCTTCTTTGGAATGAAATTTCTGATGGACATCTGGACTGTACAGGCACCAGAGCGGCAAGAAAGAGCGCGGGAGAGGCAGAGGGAAAGGGACCGTCGATCTGCAGCATCAGCGCCTACGGAACCACCGGTCAATGCTCCTACTGCTACTCCTCGTTCAGCGCCTGTCGTCACGGCGGCCGGAGTGGACACCCTGCCTCTTCCCGTCACTGCGCGCCGACAAGCTGGCAATCCTATCATCATAACACCAGATCAAGCCCTTGACGCTGCCGAGACCGAAGATAATGCTGCAACCCAAACTACTCCACAGACCGCCCTTGGGAGCGCCCGTCGCGAAATGTCGGCTCTTTACTCCAAATTCTACTTCCTTCTTGTGGGTATCCTTCTACTCTCTCTGCATGCAACAACCTGGCCTACCACCCTCCGTAGCATATACAGCAATATGCTTGCCTTCGTCTACCTTTCATTCTGGGTTCCGCAGATCCACCGCAATATCTTTCGCAACTGTCGGAAAGCTCTCCGCTGGGAGTTCGTCGTTGGCGAAAGCGTCCTGCGTATCGCTCCTATTCTGTATTTTTACACCATACCCGACAATATCCTATTCATTGAAAACGATGCCAATGCTGCTTGGGTTTTGATCGGCTGGGTATGGATCCAGATTTGGGTGCTTATCAGTCAGTCGGTGGTTGGCCCACGCTTCCTCGTTCCGAACGGCTGGGCACCACCGGCATACGACTATCATCCCATTCTACGGGAAGACGACGAGGAAGCGGGCGGGACGCTGCCGATTGGCTTCACCCAAGCTACCGCCGACCCCTCTTCACCGAGCGCAATGAGGCATGGTGAGAGTAAGGAGACGGGCAAGAAGGTGTGGGACTGCGCTATCTGCACCGAGAACATTGAGGTCTCTATCGCTCCTGCGCCTAGCAATAGCGAAGGCGAAAATACTGCCTCCGTTACAACCACTACGATCTTCAGCAGAAGAGCGTACATGGTAACACCGTGTAGGCATATCTTCCACAGTCATTGTTTGGAGGGATGGATGCGGTATAGGTTACAGTGTCCGATCTGCAGAGAGAACCTACCGCCATTATAATCATCCCATTAGACCCTTCTACCCGAATCATGCTTCTAGACAAGCAAGGCGATGTCCTTCTATTATGCAGTGTCTATATCATTGACCCTACGCCCGGTATACCAATAAATACTTAGCCTGAACATCACACCTCGTGAGACTAAACACCCAAATGCTTCGGTTGAAGTGTATCCTTAGACTCACTGACCGGACACCAAGATGTGGAAATCTTCCTACTTAGACGATCAATACTCATACCCAATCTATACTTTCTGCGGATCACCATGAGTAAGAAAAGTTGATACTCACCCATCCATTCCCGCAACTAACACCCTAACATCTCCTATACTCTAACCCACTAACCTTCAACTAGAAACCACATCCCAAAGCCAGAAACCACCACCGCCTAAGCATCCAATTCTCCACTCGCCAGAACCAGCAGTCATAATACTGGCCACAAATACCTCATCATCATCATCAAAAATATGTTCAGATGACTTGCACACCACACTCTGGTCATACGGAAGGAACACGATCCTAAAAGCCGAAAACGTCAGAGATTCAAAGCAGGTATGGAAAATTTTCTATTTGTATATGTCTGAGTGGAGGTTCGAGAAGATAACGCGAAAAACAGGTACGTCCTGGGTAGAGAGAGAAAAGTGGGCATGAAGGCCAAAAAGGCCAGAGAAGAGCATAGCTTTTGGCAGCGTCAATTGCAATACCTCTGTGTCTGTCCCAGAGGGGCAGCCGTTCGAGATCGTATATACTGAGCATCCTTCCTTGAATCTGCCGTAGAGAATCTCAACCTTTGCCAAGATATTCCTTCGTATCTTCAACAACCATGCTTCATGACAGCGTAAGATATGTTCAGGATAGTTGACTAAACCATCCACGACTTCACGACGCGCAAGGTGGTCGTAGATAAATGTTTTGCCTTTGACGAACGTGTTGGCCATGACTAACCTAATACAAGGATTTATTGGATATGCAGTCTCTCCATTGTGTGGATTCTGGGTGAGAAAACTGTGATTATGCAAATGATGAGCGATTGGCCAGTTGAAGTCTCTAGATAGCGGCACAAGTTCATCTTGACGCCTAGGTGGGTTCCACAAGAGGGATTAAGTTTCTTAAATTTAGGTAAACTTATTACTAGTATTGAACGCTCGCCATTTCGACTTTGACTGCACTGGAAGGGTTTGAGAGCACTCTTGGTTCTGGGTAGGTTAGTAGTTTACCTTGCAGGGACTGAATTCCCAAGTCACGAATGTGTGGCTCGACTTCTCGTAAACAATTCAAAGCTTCTTGGCTCAGGTGTTTCTCAGGCTCCTCTAGCCAGAAGTCACCGAAAAGCCTGTAGCTTGGAGGACAATTGCCATCGATTGCATCACTCGGTCTTTGATTTCTGACTGACAGCGCCATATTCAAGGCCAGTCGCACGAGTCAGGTAACCGACGAGGTAGAAACACTAAACTATAGTTGCATCACAGTCTTGGAAAGCAAACATGAGATTCGTTCTGGTTACTGTGGTAAGAACTGGATAATATGATCAAATTTTCAGCAACATACTGTGCATTGTGTCATATAGGCCCAACGATATACTGTTGTTGAGAGTCCTCACTATTTAGAAGATAGAATAAAAAACGTAAAAAACAAACAATTTAATCAGTATGGGGGTCGAACCCATGACTTTGGCGTATCACGTGACAATGATATTAGCACCACTAAACGAAGGTTAATATATTTTACATAAATGTCAATTCATTTGTACTGACCACTCTAACCAACTGAGTTAACCGACTTAATCAAGAATTTGAATTTATTTTCATACCTAGCATTGTATCCGCTAGACCAAGTGTACTTGCTGTGAAGCCCGTTAGCCGCGTAATAAAGTAAGAAACAAGTACGGAAATTACCGCTTTATACGATAATACCTTGAAAACGGGAGCAGTTATTATTATAGTCTTTTATAATGACATATAATATACGAAGGTAATACAAGGAGTAAATATCTAGGGATATAAATAGATAGTAAGCTTACTTATCTACTATAACTTATCTGTTGTCGTTGGTAGACTAATATCGACAGAATCTTATTGTAGCTATCACAAGTTCACATAGTCGCTGGGAGGGTTGCTTCACATAAAGGAATGGTTGCTGGGAGAGATGCTGTATATAATAATGGATTATAATATTGTTAGATGTTGTGCTTTGGTCAATAAGGACATCTCTTTCATACCCACTACTACATCGTCGACCATCTCCACAACCTCCACGTTGTTCAAATTGGAATCCCGAGGACACCGAGCACACGACATACCTCGTTCGACTCAGGCAGGGTCAAAGTTCATCTATCTTGAGATATGTAGGATATATAGTACATTGTCTGCAAGAGCGCAAGCAAAGCTATTGCAAATATCGAACAAAAGCAACAATGAGGCTATCAAAGCTCATAATATATTGGCCCTCTAACATGACATCGATGACACGGCCACGTGGAAAGGCTTACAGACTCATATAGGGCATATACTATTTAAATCTCTGAAGCGCTGAGCTTGTGAGTTAGTCCTGCTAGGTGGTTTTTTAAGACTATAAGCTGTTTGGTAGGCGTGGGGATGGGTACATCCTGGCACACGACATTTTGTATAGGGATTGAACGGATAAGAGCTGATCCTGTCATCCGTAAATTCGCTCAAATCTTTCTCCAACGATGTTATGGCTGTATTTCAAGTGCTGGCGTAGAGTAGCTCGGGTAGCAGATATAATCTTCGGTTTGTAGTCCGGGATTGGGCACGAAGTCGGCTCGAAGAGCCCCTTCTTTGAGTGCTTATTGTCGATAGGCATATTCCAGGCATTCCGTGTCTTGAACGGACCTTCGTCGCAGTGCCAAAACAAAATCCTGCCAATGCAGGGCCGCAAAAGCTGTTTCAGAGGCAGTTGAAGACGGGTGGCACAAGGAGTGGATTGGTCGAAGATCTTTCTATTTCATCTCCGAACCATTCTTTGAAGCTGTACTTATGACTCGACATACGACCTTGTGCTCTTTGTAATGAGCGACCTGACACGTCCGCGTACAATAAATCACCGCTTTGCACCTCCCACATAGCATGAAAGGCCCAGAAACCTTGTCGCAATTCGCGCATCGCGCCAGTGGCGACAAATCTCCCCTTTTCCCACGTCCGCTCTCTGCCGCCGCTAATAGATCCTCCGCTCTCTTCCTCGCCAATCTCAACACCCGCTGTTCGCCCAAGCTGACATGCGCCGCGGCCCATGCATTCCCTCCCGGAGGGTGGACGCTCGCTGCGAGTTGTTCTTCTAGCATTTCCAGTTGAGTTCCGAAACTTTCCAGAAGACCACAGAATGAGTCCACTAGAAATTGCAGAACTTCCACCTCATTCGATTCGTTAATTATTCCATCCGTAGCGTCAACTTGTATGACGGAGAGATCTGATTCGTCCAATCGCTGAATACGGAGGTATCGAAGGACATTTTTCGGTAGCGGATCGGTGAGAGTGAGGGAGATGGTACAGGTCGAATCGAGTCCAGCCGATATCCAGAGCTTTTGCTTCTGCTCCCAAAATGGGGCCGTAGGGTGCGTTGAAAGGACGATATCATAGCTGTCGTTGGGATTACTCGATAAGACGAAGCCATAGAGACGTAAAAGGCGGTTATTCGGAAGGGGACCATAATTGATAAAAACCTGAAAGAATATATCCCATGTTACAACCACAAATCTAGCACCGTCAGAGAACAAAAAGAACATACCTGATCTCCGACTTTGTAGTCTTTCCCCGCAAGGACAGAGAGATTTCCGGACGAGGTATCGTAGACGTGACACTGCTTAACCTCAGAAGAGTGGTTCAACATGTCCGCGAAGGGTGCCAACAATCGAATCGAATTTCCATCCGGCAGCACAAAATCCATCCCACGACTCCATACAGTGGAGAGAGCCCACTTATACTAAAAGTAAGGGCAATACAGGTTAGCATTTGATTCGTAACATCCATCACACACGTAACACCTACATCTTCGATGGTGAATTTGTCGAGGGGAAAAAGATCTTGATACTGTCCAAAAATTCGCGCGACCAATCCCGCGTAGTCCTCCTCAATCTGTCGCTTTAGCTGCTTCGTTATGGTGTACAGTGAGGTCCCAGCGCAGACTTCCAACTCGTTCTCGGTAAAAAAGATGCTTGAAGAGTAGCTCGTAGGTAAGGTCGTCACATGGCTTCGCAGGCCATTGTATCCCGACTTGCGTGATCGGACGAAGAGGATATATATCGCCAAGGTGTCTTCGACAGTCAAGGGCGGCTGCGCAGAGCGAAGGGCTGGCCCCAGAAGGGGATCAGCATATGCATGTTCGACTGTCCAGAGAATGCCACATGGAATGGTGAGAGCCCTTTCTCCTTCCTTAAAATACTGCAGTGATCTAACACCACGCCCGGTGACCTGAAAATTGGCGAGCTCCAAGTCGTTCAGGCCGACCGCTCCAGATTCTTTTAGCCAGCTTTCCATATATATATATATATATATATGGAATCGGATACAGAGGATAGGCAGGGAGATGTATGAGGGCGAGGACTGCTACTAAAGACAACTCATATATGCGGAGGAAAGTAGCCGAGGGATATATCACGTGATACGGCTTGGCAACTAATCCGAGACGATCAGTGGGGATCAGCATGGCAATTAAGGTGACAACCTACCCAAGACAATCATCAGGGCAATATCTGATCGAAAGAGCCTTCACGATGTCGAAGCCACTCAGGGAATCGGGGTGGAACATTCAACTCCATTGGATTCCAGTTCACACAGGCATACTTGGACATGAGGAAGCCGACAAAGCCATAAAAGAGGCCGTAAGATGGAGACCAAGACAGCCGTACACATCCCCGTCAGAGGAGATAGAACATCCCGATTACCTTCACCCACAAACAGCCGCGATAAACACCGTGGTTCGAGACGCCATAAAAAAGAAATGGAAAAGTCTGGCGAAACGAAACGAGAGGATCGCACCTACGTCGATTCACGCCGGAACCAACGAAGAAGGTTCTTACACTGCATAAGGCTACCCACCGGTTGATAAGCTTTGTCATCATCCAACTGCGAACAGGCAAATTCGGATTGAGAGATTTTCGGCATGGAAAAAGGTTTCAGGTTTCGAAGGCCCTCAATATCCGTGTGGACAAGGGGGGCAGACGGTGCCGCATATCCTCATCAGCTGCAGAAATTTCAGAGAAGCAATAGAGAGGATGTGGACAACAGAGTGGGAATATAGTTTTGGCATCCATCATAAATCACGGAAGGTCATAGGCCTCCGCATATTACTCACGGTCCCAAAATATGCAGTAAACCCGGCCAAATTTATACTGGAAACGGGGCTTCTGGGGCAATTTAGAAGTAACCACCCGGTACAATAGGCCCAGTGCCTCCTATTACTAGGGGTAGAAGTTACAATATCCGGCACACGCCAACTTTAGATAGGGGAAAAACAAGAATTAAATAAGCCCATTGCTGGCAATAATGGGATCTAGAGTACTCTATATCGGGCGAGGTTCTTGGATGCCTTAGGCGCCGAAGTCTAATTAGTAAGAATTGCATAGCCATCGATCTCCGCGGCTGGGTCAGCTAATGAATAAGGAACTACTACTACTACTACTACTACTTGGGGATCAGCACTATTCGTAGAGTTCTGAGTCTATATAAAGACGCTCGTTACCACAGTTTAGATAGGATTCTCGTAGTCAATCTCCCTTATGAACATGGTTTTAGCTATCTCATAGTCAATACAACTTTCATATCTTATAACACCATATCTGATGTCCTTCGAAACAGCTCTATGTGAGACGTGTCCCCTACTAGGTGAGTATAGGAAGCAGATCACAACAGAATATTACGATCATCGATCACATTGGTACATAGAGACCACAATGCTTCTTTACATAAGAGAGGAAGATTATACTCAATCTTATTCAAAATTTGGTCTATAAGTACCAGCTAGGACCAACACCTCGGTTAGATCCAAAATCTTTAGACTTATCGCACAAGTGAATGCTATTGACATCAAATCATTCTCATTTATAGATGAGTCCCATTTTCCACTAAGAGCGTTCGCGCATTCAGAGTTTCCTTGGAACCTTAGAACCCTCCAACACTGGTAAAAGAGAACATTACTCTATTACACTGACCCACGAGCAAGTATAGTAAGGAAGTATTCTCAACTGGTACAACAGCATAATTTGTGACACCTTCCTATAGAGAAGGCTCGTTAGTCAGAAATTCACAGATAATCTCGGGTTTTGCGTCACATTCCAACGTACAACCCGTAACATACCAAGCCCGATAGATATGCGCTTTGCCTCGTTCTTCCGCGGCTTCGCCTACTAATATCCTTCCCAAATCCAATATACTTGCCGCTTCGATGTCCTGCTGAGACAATACGATACAGTCATTCCTCATTGACGAATAGGCTCTGGTCCCTCTGTCCACCTGTTCTCTTAGGACCGTGGTTGTTTCTCCAGAGACTCCGCTCTAAAAGATCCTCAAGATTGCCGAGATGAACGCCCTGAAACAAACTCCACCCAGACGGCTTAATTGATTGAGCCCCCAGAACCGGTCGTGGCCCCGCAGAGAAAGGGCGGACCCAATCCATGTCTACCGTTACTCGATCAAAGTCGAACGGGTTTTCGACCCTTATGCCTAATCCTGGCACCAGGTCTATTCGCTGACCCTTCGGCATCCTCCCGGGCCACCACCCGTGAGCCGAAAGCGCCGGACTGAATCGGATAACATACTTGTCGCCTTGGACGTCGACGATTCGAGCAGGAAGGTAGAGATGCGAAGTGTCAATAGTATGGTAATGGAATCGGAAATCCGGGTACATGACGGGTGCTTCAATAGAGTCGCCGATATGGAAGCAACGATAGGGTCGGACGTCGTACCTTTGTACGTTTCTTCGCCATGGTCGCCACAATCGCCGCGAGCCCTTCCCGAGCTTTATCAACTGCTCTTCGGGAAAGAAGAGGCTACCGCTATCATTCTCATCCCCTTGACTATCGTCCAGAGCTTGTGTCGTATTAGTTGGACCGTCCCAATCGATATACTCTATCTCATCGCCGTCCACCGCCGTGACTCTCGCATCGTACCAAAATCCGTCGTACTCAATCTGGTTAAACCACAGAATAAGAATCGCACCTCGATAGATGTACCGCATGGTGTTCTAGCAGAATAATACATACCTGAACCTTTTCGCTAATTTTGGGTGGGTCGGTAAATACCTTCGACGGCCCCAAAAGGTTATAGTCAAACTCCAATGCAGTAGAAAAGGAGGAATTATCGTCGTCGCGTAATATCTTGTCAAAGGAATTCTTAAGAGGTCTCGTGGAAAACTCAATAGCACTCGAACCTACACCCGTCGTGATGATGTACTGCCCCCCGTAACATGCCTTGAACTCGGTGATGTGAAGGTCGCAGCTCCAAGCATGGCCACCTGATTTTAGCTCATGTCGAATAGACAATGGAGCGCCGATAGAAATGCCCCCGATCGGACGAACTTGCTTCGAAAGACTCTTACGCTCGATTTGACCAGTCTCAAGATAGCGTACGTAAACGTGAACGTCTTGAATGGTATCTTTGAAGTAAGTGAAGAGGAGTTCGCTGCTTGAGCCTATGGAGTCTCGTTCGGTAACGATTCCAAGTTCATTAGAAGTTGGAACGGCCACGATTTGGGCAGAGATCCAGCCGACGTGATCGGAAGGGGACTCAATTGCCGCCGGCAACGGAAGATCCCCGGATGCCCTTTCACATTCGACAAGTATACCATAGCCTGCGGATTCGATGGTTATTCTTCTTAGTGTATCAGACAGGGAGGAGTCGTGAAGGACATTGAAGAAGTTTCGAGGCTTGACATAGCCCTTGTGCAGCGGATCAAGAGCAGATCGGAGAGCAGGAAGCCAGAGAGGTCGGATAGTGGAAAGACAACGCATGCCGTTTTGATCGATGCGATAGCGAGATCCTTGCTCGCGAACGAGATTGATATTTCTGGGGTCAACAATCCCAGTTGGTACTTTTTTGAGAACAAAAGACGTTTCAATCTCATGTACAAAGCGTGCCCAAGAAACGTACAGCGTCTGTCAATGAATAACGTGTCAATACCTTACGATGCAGCTATATTGGAATTCAGGAAGGGAAGACAGTGAGAAAACCTTGAGCTCCTTACCTCATAGCGAAGAGCAGAGGCGCAAAGTTCGTCCTTCTGGAATCGATCCCTCCAGAACGACGCTCCTTCTGGATGCTGCTCTTGATAATCCTCAACGGCCGACGTGTCGGGACATAGAGTGACCTCTTGCAGTCGTTGTCGAAGGAGTTTGCATTCCTTCATGAGGTTTCCCACCATCAGGTCGATGCTTGCAAATTCCGTGCTGTGGCCCACCTCGAGCAAGTGTTCATGTATAGTTGGATTTTTTGCGACGGGGGTAGATTCAATGATTCCACTCTCACTCGACCGTCTCTGTTGCGTCCTAATGTCGTAGAGAAGCATAATAGACACTGCGCCATATACCTTTTCAAGTTGTTCGGCCTTGCGTTGAATCTCATCGAGAAGATCAGGAATCTTGTAGAAAGCCCATAATCGCTTGACATATTTCTTGCCACGTGCCTCTGGCTTTGTAGTCGCAGTGTTCGGCGCAAGGATTTCGACGCCTAGGGCCTTTGCACATTTTGTATACGATTGTGCAATGCTCTGCACGATATCCACGATCATCGCAATCTCTGATAGATGGGTTGTAATTATGTCATCATTCCCGCGATCCTCAAAGAGCTTGCACAAAAGGCGAAGTTTGGTGTTTAACAGGTTGATCTCTTCGGCAGCTTGATTCAACGACTCAAACCGGGCTTTGATGTCGAGACCCAGATTGATGATGATGTTCAGCGTGGAAATGATATCCAAAGACGACATAGTGATAGCGGCTAGAGAATTGTATCCTGGTTCTGCCTGCGCAAGTCGACAAGGCTTCCCAGCTGTGAATCCGGCGCAATTTAGGGTCGGCACTATTCTAGGGTTTATCCGTCACCGAAGGTGTAGTAGGCGAAGCTGAATATATCAATTAACAACGAGGCAGTTTCAGGCTCCTGCTTACTACGCAAGATCGATTGACTGATTTTCCCCACCTAAACCATGCGTCCAAAAGCGATGAATGAGTATGGGTATTCTATTCCTAATCCCATCCCCAAATCCCATCACCCCAGCTCCCAAGCCGCCAAACCCTGAAATCCCATCGCCTCCCTCCCCCTCGCAGCGCGCCACTCCTCAACACCCAACCCCCTCCCCCCCCGTCCCCCCATACTCTCAACCGCATAAACCGTAACAGTCTGACCCCTCTTACCCAGCCGTCTAGTCTCAACATCCGCCCACCAAAACAAGCCATTGGTGTCGAAAGGCACGGCATCATCTTCTCCACCATCGAGACCATGGATCGAGAGGAAATACACGAAGGGTTTGCCGGCGCCGTTCAGAACGGGATCCCAATGCTCGCAGACGAGTGAGAATTGGAAGCGTAGGGTGGGAGCTGGATGGTGGGCGATGCGGATGGTTTTGTATTTGGGGAGGAAGCTGGATGCGCTGATGCCTTCCTGTCCGGCTATATTGTAGATTTGTGGCGGTTCTCCGCCTGCGTCGCCGGTCATGTATTCCTCCCAGCTCATACTGCGACCGTCGGAGCGGAAAGCTTGAGATCGGTTGCTTGGGAAGTGCCGGAGGCTGAATTCGTCGTTGGACATCGTGAACATGCGCGGAGTAAATTGCTTGTTGTAGGGTTGGCCTGCGCCGGATATGTTACCGGCGCCCCAACAGGTGTCGATGCATTTCCACTGGCCGTTGTCGATCTTGACTGCGTTCCAAGCGTGATTGGAGTTTTCGGTCGGCAGCGGGGTCCCAGGCGCCAGGGAGGCGGCGAATCCGAAGCCCTTGCCATGACCGCCGACGACGACGGATTCCATGCCGGCTTTGGAGGCTATAGCGGTGAAGAGACCGGCGTAGCCTTCACAGACGGCAAGGCCTGTGGCGAGGGTGGAAGCGGGAGTAGAGGACTTGATATTGTTATTGAAGAAGGATACGACGTCATACTCGACGTTGTGATGGAGCCAGGTGAAGATACAGCGAGCCTGGTCGGTTGGAGATGGGAATGGGGCGGTCAGTTGGGTGGCTAGCCAGTCAAGGGATGGAACGGATTGTCGGGGAAATTTGGAGGCGTGAGTGTCTGGGCCGGAGAAGTCGCGGCAGATGAGGCACGACGATTTGGAGAGAGGTTCTTGGGTTTGAGATGTAGGTTTTGGTTTGGTGGCCATTGCTTTGGATAGATCAGGGCGAGACATGAGAGGAACAGGCGGTGGGACTGCAGCCTTCGGAATTGCAGGAGTGCTAGCTGTTCCATTGACTCCGTTCGCAGTGCTTGTATCTGGAGGTTTGTTCATGCCGTTAGTGGGCGCAGGCCTAGGAGGCTTAGGAGGCGGTTCCTCTGCAGAGACGTCCCTGGCATGTCCCCGTCGTTGCGGCCTTCTGGGCGGAAGCTGGGGTGTCGTAGGCGGAGGAGTTGCAGTCTCCTTTGTGACCACCTGTGGAAATGACGTTGTAGAACTTGAGGATACTCTCTCCTTCTCCACGTCCTTGTACCCCGAAAAAGCCTTCGGCCTTTCGATATCTTTGTATCTGTTCTCCACATCCTCTTTAGTCCGCTTGGGTGGGAGGGGTGGTAGGGCCGGGGGGTGTAAGGTTGGAGCTTTTACCCTGCCTGAGTCGAACGAGGTGTGTCGTGAGCTTGGTGTCCTCGGGATTCCATTTGACAACGTGGAGATTGTGGAGATGGTCGACGATATTGACTCGCTAGAGAATTTCCTGACCAGCTGCTGCTCGGAAGGTCTGCGTGGCGGCAAAGCGGGTGAAGGTTGCGTCGAAGCCTTTCTTACAGGTAGTCTTGGAGGTGGTAACGGAGCAGGCTTTGTGGGCTGACCGATCTTTTGACCTGTTCGAACGATGTCCGTAGGTGGAGGAAGCACTGCCTTTCTAGGTCCATTGGGTTCATTGCCGACACCATTTCTACTTGACGATCTGACGTGGTTAAGAGTCTGAGGTGTAGCGATTGACTGACTTCTCTGTTCCAGCTGAGGCCTTTCGTTCCAATTGGAATGCTTGGCGGTGACGGGATTCCCAACCTGCTCCAGGTTGAGGGCGGAAATGCGAGCTTGAATGGAAGACATCCGCTATAGTGACAAGTCTATAGAATATTGACAACAAAGAAAATAAGTTGGAGGCTGGATTGCACTTTTCTTGGCGCCGTTTCATGGGGGTTTAACTCTGGATAGTCACCCTCCTACAGTCACCTTCTTACTAAGCATCATACTATTAGTTGATTTTCTCGCTTAGTAGCTATATTTTATATTTTATCTAAACTGTTACTTACTTACTTATTCACGTTCTTAACTATTCTATATTATAACTACCTTATTTAAGAAGATCCTATTAGTTAAAGAGAAGAAAAGACTTACTATCCTAGCTATTCCTAATACTTACTAACGCGCTCCCTAGACTAGTAAAGTAGTTAATAGTAATAAAGCTAGGAGGCTCCGCTATTAAGACTATACTTTTATATAAGGCTTTATTATAATAGTAGTTAATTATAAGATTAAAAAGTAAGAATATATAATCTTAAAATATTAATATTATAATAAAGGTACTTATAATATATAGGGTCTATTAGAATAGACTTATTAGTATTATAATATAAAGATAAGCTTCCTTAAGTATTTATATAAGATTAAGATTATATATTATAAGTATAAGTAGTTATAAAGACTTATTATAATTAACTCTAAGTATAATTATAAGATATTTAATAACTTATTTAAGCTTAAAGAGTACTATTTAAGGAATCTTATTTATGATTAAGCTTAAATATATATATAAGGTCTTTAAGAGGCTAGCTAGCTATATCTTTAAGTAAAGAAAGTACTTAAAGTATAAGGCTTATATTTAATATAAATAGAATATAATAACTTAAAGTAAGGTAGTTATAAATAAATAAAGGAAGAAGAAGCCTAATTTATACTTAATTCTCTAGAAGAGATAGGCTATTATATATATATAAAAGAGAAGTATATTATTAAGAATAATACTTAATAAATATAATAAATTAAATACTTCTTCTTTTATAACCTAGCTTAGGTCTAAATAGTAAGGTAATTTACTAGTAATTTTATTATTATTACAGATATAATATTTAATACTAATAAAAATAAATTACCTCTATTAATACTAGTATATATAATAAATACTCTTTAAATATTCTTAATTACCTACTACTTTATTACTTCTAAATTAGTTAAAGCTTTTACTTTTATAAATACTTATATAAAGGAACTATTTTTTTATAGGTATTATTAAGGTATAAGAGTCTTATTAAGAGACTTTACTATAGGATTAATTATAATAATAGTAAAGAAGAAGAAAATTTCCTCTTTAAAAGTAGGCCTAAAAATAGCGTAGGAGTTAATAGTATAAATTAATAATTAGGGTAGTAATTATTTCCTTCAACTATATAATTAGTACGCGGTTAAAGCTATTAAGGTAAGACTTATTTATAAAGGCTACTTAGCTAATAATAAGAAGGCGCTTTATAATAAGGTATAGGCGTAGATTAAGTCCCTTATAATTAAGGATATATCTATTAACTATTAGTCTCTCTTAAATACTTTATACTCTAAGGATTAGAATTATATATAAGAATTTTATAAGCCTTAGGTATATTAATTTATTACTATATTTACTAGGGAGTAACTAAACTATAGATATTCTTCTACCTAATAAGGTAAAGGTATATATCTAGTAATTAAGGGATTTACTAATAGATATACTCCTATAGGAATATTAGTTACTTTAATTACTAAGGAGGTTAATAACTTTATAAATACCTATCTTAAAGAGATAAACTACTAAAAGAAAAACCTCCCTTATTATATTAATTATTCTAGAGAGGTATTTAAATAAATTAAGTTATTACTTACTTATTAAGCTATTAATCTAATAGTACGTAAGTAGAATAAGGCCTAAAAGTAGTTATTTAAAGTAGAAGATAAAACTTCTATAGCCCTTAAAGGAGAAAGATATTCCTTAGACTATAAGATTCTAATAAGATATAGTCTCCCTTATAAATACTAGCTATATTACTATATCTTTATTAGAGAGCCTATACTATTATTACTAGTTTATCCCCGCTAGCTTTTTAATCTACTTAAGGTAGTAGGTTAGTAAATATAGTTTAATTTAACTATTACCTAGGCTTAATATATAACTCTAGATAGATCTAATAGCGGCTTTAGCTAATTAAGTAATAGTTTAGGTAATAAAGATATTTATTTACCCCTTATAAAACCTACTACTCTAAGTAATAAGTTTAATAGATAAGGTCTTACCCTACTAGAGTTTATAACTATTAAGGTAAAAGACTTTTACTAAGCTATTCCTAATACTTATAAATAGGAAGAATATACTCGCGATTATACTAAGCTTATTAATTTACTTAATATTAAGTATAAGTAATAGGCTAAAAGTATATTACCTATTATCTTTTTAGAAGTATTAACCTCTAAGTATATTTAATTTCTTAAGGGTAGTTAATAATAATAAGGCTATATAAGCTAGGAGGTTATAGAGGCCGCTAAAAATAATAAAAGAAGATATTAATATACCTAGGAAGTAAAGCTATAAAAATAGATATAATATTTAGAGTAATTAAAATAAGATATTATATAATAAAGTAAATTTTCTTAAAGAAATTTTAATATATAAGTAACTTCTTATATAGAGAGGCTAGATTAGTCTTTAGTCTTTATAACTAATAATAATAATAAGCTAATATTTTTATACTTAATTCCTTATACTTAACTAGTTAAAGGGGAGATAACCCTAGGCTCTCTAGCGTCTTTACTATATAGTAATAATTTTAAGGATATTAATAAAATCCTTAAAACCTAGACCCTAGATTTAACTAAAGATCCTCTACCCCTTATCTTAACTATTATATAATAAAGTTAATAGCTTACTACTTCTTAACTACCTAATTCTATCCTATATATAATAATAAGGTTATCTAGGGGTATTACTAAAGTAAAGCCTAGGAAGCTATTAGAAGTAGAGTAAGATCTAGAGTCTTAAGAAGGTTATAAGGCTAGAGCTAAAGTAGAAAGGTAGGTAAAAAAGGAGGTAGTAGTAAAGAAGAAAAAAGTAAAGATATTAAAACTAAGAAAGGAAGATATAAGTTAATTAACTAAGTAGCTACTTAGCTTATTAATTTAATTTCTACTAATAGGAAGGGAGTTAAGATAAGGGTATATAACTAAGTAGCTCTTTATTAATAGTTATTATATGTCACGTAGCTAGATAGCTCGGATAGCTCGGAGACCGAAAGCCTTCTACAGGCAGGTTTTATGCCTGCGAGAAGCTTCCCTTCTCTATTAATTAATTATATATATATAAATTAGAATAAGTCTATTAGCTATTATAATAATAGTAGTAATACCTTTATTTTACGCTTAGGTGACTAATATCTCTTTAGATACTATATAATCGTCTAATATAGATTAATACTATCCTTATAATATTAGATCTAATCTCCTCTAAGACCTACTAAAGACTTCCGCTATACCTATTAGGTCTATAGCTATAATAGTACTCTAATCTATTATCTAATAAGGCCCTTAATAGCCTACTAAGCTATTATAGTATAATAATATCCGCTAAAGGCTTTAGTAACTAGGACCTCTAAGTCCTTAATTAGAGAAATTATTAGGGATTCCTACTAAGGCTTACCGGATTTACTACTCTTTCCCTACCTTCTTAATATTCCGTTATTATAGCTCCTTAAATTAGCCGCGAGATTACTATTCTTACCTTTTAACTAGACGAATTTATATAAACGGGGTATATTTTTATATTAGTTATTAATAATATAGCTCGCTATATTATTTCTTTAATTATAAAGGATACCCTTAGGCCTATTAAACCGACTTAAGAAGCCTCTATTAAATAAGGAGGTACTTATTCTAGATTAATATTACTAGAAGTCGGTCTCTTTAGAGACTCTAGGCCTTCTTAGCCTTAAGACTAAGTAATTAATAAGCCCGTACTATAAAAGGCTATATCTAGGTTTAATAAGGGAATAGAAGCCTCTTATAAGCTACTTAATAATCTACCCTTACTAGGTATATTATCTACGCTATAAACCGATATCACGTTATCCTATAATAGTACTACTACTACTAGGTAGATATCTACTAAAGAAGCCATTTATAAAAGACCTATTAGCCTAGAACCTAACTCTTCTAGTAGTATAGTAAATATTATTATTAACGCTGCTATATAAGTAGCTATTAATACTAGTATATAAGTAGCTATTAACGCTAGGATAGTATAGTATATACGCGAAAACCCACCTTAATAAGAACCTTCTAGACTACCCGGACCGCTAGGCCTATATAGCTAGGCAGGTTAGGCAGGCTAGCCTAGCTAGATAGGCCAGCCTAGCCAGCTAGGTTAGCTAGGATAGTCTAGTACTAATACTAAAGGTAGAGAAAATCGAGGACCTTAGTAGAATTTAGGAGACCTTAGCTATTTTAACTCTATATATAATAGTAAGTTACTTACTACTAGCTCTACTATTAAATACGCTAGAAAGGAAATATACTTTTATAATATTTATCTCTTCTTAAACTATACTAAGTAGATATACTTATTAAAGGATCTTATAACTATATATAATAACCTCTAGCTAAGTCTTTATAACTAGGCGTTAGAGTAGTAGACTAGATAATTATTAGATAATAACTAACGCCTTATAATATTTAGTAATAGTATTAATAAATAGGCTAGATTACTAATAAGAAAGTTTAGCTAGCTAACTAATATTATAATTAATATTATAATTTATAAGAAATATATTATAAAGGATACTACTAACTATTATAAGCCTATAGAATTTAGTATAAAAATATTACGCTATATTAAAGATATAAGCTTAAAGGAAGTAAGAGTCTAATTAGATATTATCTATAATACTATTAATTAGGAGCTTCGCTATAATATTTACTAACTAAATAATAAGACGACTATTAATAACTTTATAAACGACCTTAATAATACTAAGTATAGATAGTAGGCTTATATTAATAGGTATTAGACTACTAATACTTAGAATATCAGATAATCTTAGCGTCCTACCTATAAAAATAGGTAAGGATAGTATAGTTAGTACGGTTTTCCTAATAGAGCAGGCTATTAGCTATATCAGTCTAGTAACTAGCTATACGGAAATGCTTATAGTAACTCCTACGGTAATACTCGCCCTCCTTTTTCAAATTATTAGAATAATAATTAGGCTTACTAATTATAATAGTAGTTTCGGCTAAACGCCCCTTAAGTCTTACTACTTAGCTAAAGACTTTAAATTATAGTAGGCCTTCTAAACGGGTTAGATTCTAAATAGCAGCCTAACCTATAATAATAAGCTCGCCCTTAGGGTAATTATTAACCTAGTACTCGCCTATAGGATAATCGGCAGCCACAATTCTCTTAATAAGCCTATTAGGTATCTGTAGAAGACGTTATAGAAGACTTTATACCTAATAATAACCTATTATAATAGTAATATTATTAGTTTAGTTCCCCGCCTTATAACCCTAAGGATCCCCTAGAGGGTCTTAGCCAGTTATTCTATATAAATAAGGATCCCTTATTAAGTAACGAGGTCCTTAATAAGTAGGACTTTATAATACCTAATATAAACTTTATATAGATTAATTCTACTAATTACGCCTATTCTATCTGCGGGGAAGGCCTTCCCTCTAGAAATAAGTTATTTCTTTATCTACGACAGCGGTACTAGAAACTAAAGAAGCCCTTATAAAAGCCTTCTATAGAGGCCTCTATAGATCCTCCTATAATATATACTATAATAGTAGACGTCCTATTAATAATCGAATCTACTATTACTCCTAATCCTACTAAGCCGCTAGGCTATAGGTTCTATAGATAGAAATATACTACTATTCATATATCTTAGGGCTATTTAGATAGTAATAAGGAGTTAGATATATATCTAGATACTAGCTACTTAGTCTCGCTAATAGATCGTACCTATTTAAAACGAGTGCTTCCTAATATAGAAATTAGGAAAATATCCTTACTAATACTAGTATAGGGAGTAGGTAATAAAGTAGTAAAGACTAATAAGTATACTATAGTAAAAATATATATTAAAGGCTCTATTACGGAGAACCCTATAATAGTAGCTATTATTATAGAGGTCCACCTTATTAATAACCTAAAAGCCAACCTATTAATAGGTAATAATAACCTTAAGCCTTAAAGGATAGTTCTTAACTTTAGAGAGGAAAAGGTAACTCTCAGCTCCTATTAGAACCTTATAGCTAAAATTAATATTTAATCTCGCGTATCTCCTAATACTAAATAAACTATTAAAATTAAATTAGCCTTCGTTATACCCTTATATACTATTATACGGGTACTTATAGCGTATAACGGGGAGGTCCCACCTAATAGGGACTACCTATTTAAGCTAAATTATACTTAAGACTTTAGCCCCGAAGGGGGTATATTCGCGTATATTATAGACTCTTTAATAATATTTATCTAAGTATATAATACTATATTAACGGTAGTATATCTACTACGTAAGGCTCGTCTCGGTTTAATTATTAAGTATAATTAGGACGGAGTATACCTTATTACCCTAGCTTATACCCTACTAGCTATTAGTAATATAAAGTCCTAGAAGGCTAATCTTATAAAAGGCTTTATAGCCGTAATAGCGGCTTACTCTACTATTACGAGGCCTTCCGCGCAGCTAGCTATAACGGCTACTATAATAGTAGTCCTTAAGCCTATTATAATAAGGGCCTTATTAATAACTATTAACCCTACCCTAGAGTATATTATACCTAATAGAATTATAGTATATAGTACTCTAAACGTAGTATCTTAATTCGCTATAATAGTAAATAAATTTCCTAATATCTAGGTAGACTATAGACTTACGGTAGATATTCTAGAGGAAGAATAGATACCGATTCTATTAAAGCCTAATATAATAGCTAAGCCGTCTTAGGTATATGTAGTTAGTTAGAGAGATAGGGATCTAATTAATTAGACCTTTAATAAATTATATAACTAGGGAAAAATAATATAGTTAGACTAGCCTACTCTGTTTAGCTACCCTATTTTTATTATTTAGCGTAATACTATAGACGGACGTAAAGGCTAGGTAGTTATTAATATTAGGGAGCTAAATAAAATCACCTAGTTAGATAGTTATCCTTTACCTTTATAGTCTAAACTTACTTTAGCTATTATAGGGTATCTATATATATCTACTATAAACGGTATAAGGTAGTTTCACTAATTTAATATTTAGAAAAGGGACTATTATAAGCTAATTATTATCTTATATCGCGGTTAGGAATAGTATAATATCGCCCTTATAGAGTATAAAGGTTCGCTACCTTATATCTAATAGTAGATAGATAAGCTTCTTTAACTATTTAAGTACTTTATAAAAGTATATATAGATAATATAATTACCTTTTTAAAAACCTTACTAGATTACCTATCCTACTTATATAAGCTATTTAGTCTCTACTAAAAACGTCGTATAAGTCTTAACCTAATAAAGACCTTCTTAGGCTACCCTTCTATTACCCTACTAGGTTAGCGGGTCGACTCCCTAAGTCTATTAACCTTAGATGAAAAGCTCGTAGCTATTAGCTTACTAATCTTCCTAATCTCCTTATAAGACCTAAAAATCTTTCTTAGCCTTACTAGCTAGTTACGTTTATTAATACTAAGATATATATAGCGTATAAATCCGCTTTAGAGATATAAGACTAACCTTATAGGAATACTACTAAAGGGTTTAAAGGGTAGTACTTAGAAGACTCGATTAGTATAGATAATATATAAGCCTACTATAGAAGAGTAGTAGGCTTTTAATAATTTAAAGGCTACCTTTTATAGTCCTACCTTCCTAATTTATTTTAACTATAATAGGATCCTCTTTATTAATTTCGATACCTTTAAAAGGTAGGGCTTCGTAGTAATAATATATTATATAGAAGGTAATATTATTAAAGGCTTTCCTAGAATATCTATCTAACCTATTATATTTCTAAGTAAAATGCTAAACTAGGCCGAATAAAACTATTAGCCTACTAAATTAAAGGTCGCCGGAATTATCTAGGTAGTTAAAAGAACGAGGTATCTTATTAAGTTATATAAAAGGCCTCTAATAATTATATATACTAACTACTCTACTATAATTCCTATTTCTTACTAGACTAGTTTAACTTCCTTATTAATAGATAAACTAAACCTATAACTTATCCGCGCCTCTTCCTATCTATTATAATTTAATATCCTAATTAAATATAAGTCTAGGAAATCTAATATTATTCTAGACGCCCTATCGCGGCTAAAGGTAATAGATTTATTATTAACTAACGCTATAGGTACCCTTAATACCCTATATACCGAAGCCTTCTACGAGGCCTACCTTAGATAGATAGGTAATAAACCTACTCCCGTATATTATATTACCCTTATAGAGATATCCTAGGATTTTAAGTAATATATTTCTTAAGCCTATTATAATAATAGCTAATAGTCCTAGCTATTATAAATACTTATAGTAGTAAATAAAGACCTTATTATAAATAATAATAGCCGTCGCCTTAGTCTACGCTTTAAGCTCCGTAATAACCTAATATATTATATAACCTTTAACGACGGCTAAGAATAGCTATATATCCCTAACTCCTTAGAGAAAGAGGTATTTCACCTAGCCTATAATCTATAGTATTACGGGGGATATTACCGGACCTATAAGAGAATTATAGCCTTACTCTATATCTATTACTTATTATAGTACCTCCGTACTTATATAGAGTATTATCTAGAATATTAGTTAAATTAAATAAAATAGTATAGACCTTATAAAAGTATAGTACTAATTAACCGGCCTACTATTCCCTTCTATATAATAGCTATAGACTTTATTATAGCTCTATTAGTAACGCAGCCTATAGAAGGCTTTAATAGTCTCCTAATAATTATAGATAAGTTTTCTAAGTAAGTACTTCTCCTTCCTAGATAAACTATCTAGTTAGCGGCTTAATAGGCTGATATTATATTAGCTACGCTAACTACCTATAGATAGAGGATCCCTTACGGAATTATTAGTAATAGAGACGCTAAGTTTATATCTTCTTTCTAGAGATTAATCTTTAAGAAGCTTAGCTATAAACTACTAATATTAACGGCCTATTATACTTAGATAGATAGTCTTTTAGAAAGGATAAATTAGATAGTTAAAATAGCCCTATATTACTATATCACGTAAAATATTAACGCTATCGACTAGACGCTAGTTCTCCCGTACCTTTAAGGGTATCTTAATAATTTTAAAAGCTAATCTACTAGCGTATCCCCTAACGAAATTTTATATAGATTTAATATCTATAACACCCTTATAATACTATCGTAGTAGGAGGTTCCTACTAAAGACTTCACCCGCTTATAATAACTTAAATAGGATTAAGCTAAAGAGTCTATTATATTTACTAATATCTTCGCTAAAATCCGTTATAATAGTAAGTATAAAGTTATAATAATATCTCCTAGTAATAAAGCCTATCTTAGGCTAGGAAATAGGTATAAAATTCCTAGTATTACTAACTCGAAAATCTATTAATAACGAGTTAGCCTATTTAGAATTATTAAGAAGGTAGGTAAATTAGCCTATTAGCTCTAACTTAGCCTAATTATATATATTTATCTAGTTATATTAGTAGCTTAACTTAAGCTATTACCGAAGACTTCTAACCCTTATATAAGGGTTAAGAATTATTAGCCTCCCCTAGTATTTAAGATAGATAGCCCCGCTAATAAGTTAAATAATTATAAGATAGAATTAATTATTAGTATAAGAACCTCTAGTAAGAGGACTTAGTATCTAGTAAAGTAGAGGGGTTATAGTTATAAGTATAATACTTAGTATAATACTAATAAGCTTTATAATACGGAGGACCTTATTAGGGAATATAATAGTTATTCTTACGGGCGACTACGTTATAAATAAGGTCCTCGTTAAGGGCTTTAAGGGCTATTATAGGCTTTATAGGCTTTAAGGGCCTTAAGGGGTTATAATATAATAACGGGGTCATTACTTATCTTCTTTTATAGTAGTATTATTATGTGTCACGTAGCTAGATAGCTCGGATAGCTCGGAGACCGGAAGCCTTCCGCAGGCAGGTTTTGTACCTGCGAGAAGCTTCCCTTCTCTATCAATCAATTACATATATATAAATTAGAACAAGTCTATTAGCTACTATAATAATAGTATTTAAACTACCTCTAAGTTAATTATAAGGGTTATAATCTATCTTATTATTATTATAAACCTACTAGTAGTAATGTATAAAATAGAGAATAATAATCTTCTTTATTAGGGTCTTATTAGGTTATCTAATAGACTTAAATTAATAAATTAGAATAAATATTAATACTTCTTTATTATAATATTAATCCTTCTAAGATTTTATAAAGAGGATATAAAAGGATTTCCCTAATAATAGGTATTTTAACTTTAGTAATTACTTTAGTCTTATTATTATAATACCTTACTATTAACTCCTACTTTACTAAAAAAAACTATTAAAAATAAATTATTTTACTACTTATAAGAGTTAACCTATTAGCTAATACTCTTCTAAGATTAATAAGGTATATCTTTAGGAATTTAAATATAAGATTAGTAACTTTAGAGGTTATCCTCCTAGAGTATAAGCTTAGGGAAAGTTAGGGGAAGAGGGTTATTATTATATTATAATAATAATTCTAAAAAGGGAATTCTACTTATATTAATTAGACTACTTAACTAGTAAAGCTTCTAATTAATAAGTTATATCTTATTTAGTTACTTATTCTTTATAATTAAAGAAATTAGCTAACTAATTATAAAATAGAAATTACGCTTATATAAGATAAATAGATAGTAATAATAAATAGTATAATATAATAAGTATAATAGATATATTATATAAGCCTAAATTACTATATAGATCTATATATATTATATATAATAAGTATTTATACTATTATATTAATTAGTATACTTAGTAAGAAGGTGACTGCGGGAGGGTAACTATCCGGAGTTGAACCCGTTTCATGGTACCTTTGCATTAGCGACGGCGGAGGCTGTGCACGCACCAAAGGATTCGTGCATGGCTAATGCAGGATGTGATACGGAGGCACGGGAGGTCTCTGTGTGTATAACGAAGTACGTGCGGATGTCATTGGAGAAGGTGAGAGGTCTTGTAGGGCGCCACAATAAGCTAAGCGCAGCATTATCGAACTACTGTTTAATATACATGCTCCACGCTTTCACGCTTACATGACAAAGGATATTATGAAGAACATGATGATCCACGAGTCTAGACGTCTTCATGTGCTGTGCCCTTGCCTTGTCGCCCATTCGGCGGTGGTGCGTTATCTCATACAGGGTAAATAGGCAACCAACGCTCCACGGTCAAGAGATGATGGTGAACAAGGCTCGTGACTCAAATTCAACATTCACTTTTGACTTTGTGCTACGGAAAATATCCTATCCAATATCCACAAAACTCCGAGCCCCTCAGGACCGCCCCCTAGTTACAATTGTAAAGCAGCAATGGGAGAGGGGGCGCAAGATCGTAAGTCATAATAGCCGGTCTGAACTCGACCAGCCATGAAAAGGGTACCACCAAAAAATCTCACCATGGTAAAATCCGAAGAAGTTTTCGGAATTCTGTACAAGAATATGACTCTTTAGCGCAAGATGTAAATGCTTCCACGTTTTCGGATCGATCGAATTCTCATGTCTAAACAACAGAGGCTCTCGACGGGCCTCGGGGGATCGTAGCGACAGAATGGGGTCATCTTCGTAACGCCATGATGCGTCATGCGGTGTATCTGTATGTACTCAAGACTTGTGGATGTTTGTATTTACGTGGTCGTGTGAAGGGAGGCTTCTTCTCTTCTCCTCATGTGTGCGGCTTGTGTCAGCAGCGATTGACACATCTCGTGAGTGACTATCCATGATTAGCTGAGACTTACTGCTTGCAAGGATTGTATGAGACTCACTAGGCCATACGGCGGCTTTGTCGAACATGCGAGCATGCACTAGCAACAGTTTGCTGCCATATCCACTCTCTTCCATACTGGGACCGTTTCTAGGTGGCGCTGAAGCAACCGAGTCCATAGTCCCGCTATTGGCCAGCTTCGCTTCGGCACTTGTGAGAACTTTATCGATTTTCTCAAACAGCTTCAAGTCTTCGTCTTCCAGGAGCATGATAGCCGGCACTTGGCTATAATCGATTGCGTCCCTCCCAAGGATGCCGAGATACCGACCCACACGCTGTTGCACTGTCGAAACCCACTCTGCGAGAACTTGGGCACAATCAAAAGCGCACAACCCGGACTGCAAGGGCAGCTCTCGTGAGGTGTAGTCCGCAAATGAAACACCAAGTGTGTCCGACATGGCCAAAGCGTTGACTGCGTAGGTAGCTGCTCTTCGTAGGTGCCGCTCACGTTTTGTACATTGTCCCGAGCTTTGGCTTGGCTGCTTCGTTCTTATTGACTCAGTGGATGATTGGTCTTCAACCTTGACATGCGGAGCATCTGTGCTTGGGGAACTGCCCGTCGTGCCTGAATCAGCGGCAGAACCGCTGTTGCTGGTGTTGGGAGAACACTCTGCGTGCTGAATCATCTCGGTACCCCGAGCCAATTCCTCTGCCATGGCATCGAAGTCGCGCTTAAAGAAAGCCTCCTTAGATCGACCGAGGTTGACGAACAAGCGAACGTATGCAAGGTCCAGATATGGTATGCAATCTGCAGAGAGGGAGCTGGCACCGAATGGATTGGGCCTCTCCACGCTATGCTCGGGGTGGGTAGCCCAGGCTGCCAGCCACGCTCTCAAAGCCGGCTCAATATGAGCGTGCATGGATTCAGTCTCCTGCGTTGTCCACTGGGGTCCAGTATGTCGTTGGCGCGTTTCCCAAATGAAATTGTGAATAGCATTGATGAGTACAAGGCAGCCCAAGGTGCTTGGCTTGATATCGCTTTCAGGCAAATCTTGCAGGACAAGTGTCGACTGGTCGAACGGCTGGGGAGGCTGATGAAGCCTCTGCCGTGGTCGTTGGCTTGCCATGAGCAAGGAGCTTAGTGCGGACGCAAAGGATAGATTCCTATGCTCAGCAGAGACATAACCACCCAGTGAGTACCATAATTCGGCAGAGTCGGCGGACCACAGAGCTTCATCGCATGGGAGATCGAGCCCAATCTCGGAGTTCATTAGGGCAGGGGCATGATTATATGCAGAAACGCAAAGACTTGATAATACAAAAATCGCGTAAAGCGTACGCTTGCGCTCCTCACCAGAAATCCAGTGATGCCATTCTCTCGGGGTGTCGAGGGTATTGTAATTGCCGGTGCCGCTCCACCGTCCAAATCTTGTCCCATCTGCGCCCATGTGCATGTCGAGAAAACCCTCTGGCAGAGGTTTTGTAAGTTCTGCTGCTCGAGCCAGATTGACGAGAGCGGCGCAGTGCGTACTTGCGATACCTGCCAGCGTCTTATCCCCACAGTTGAAGCCATAAATGACGTTGAGTAGCATAGCCTGGACAAGCCACAAAGGAGTATTGTGAGCAGAGCTTTCGCTATTGTTATGACTGCCATGCAAGGTTGCTGACATATCCGCTTTGCGTCGTTCTTCTAGATAGAGCTGGATCATTTTCTTTGCCATTTCGAACAGTTCTCTGGACGCACTGAAATCATATTCGTAAAGCGCACCGACGGCCGCCATTGCAAGAATTAGAGAACCGCCGCCTCCCGCAATACCTGACTGGCCGAACGCAGATTGGCCGTTAGAAGCTCGGAGGTTGCTAGTAAATGCTGGAGAGTCAAACGAGAGCGAAGGGATATGCAGGAAAGGCAGATGGGGATGGAAGTAACGTATGTAAGCCGCGACATAGCGTTGGAGATCATAGGTGTTAGGCAGAGGCACACCGCCTGTGCTTCGAGACCTTACGGCGAACCCCGGGGACAGAGGTGTTGGTACCTGGGATTGTGAGGCCTTACGCCCGTTGTGACCGTATACGGATGGCTGTGACAGGCTCGTAAGTAGTGCTTGCCGGGTTGCATCGGTTATCGAGTCTGTAGAGACCGATGTTACAGAGCTCTGGCGGTTGCTGCTGCTGATTGACGCTGCCGAATTGCTGGGAGTTTCTGAATTGGCTGCCATCTGCGGATGCATATACTGACTGTCCATGCCAGGGAATATCGAGAGTGGCCTCTGAGATGGTAATTGCGGGGGTGACGGGAAATACTGCTCCTGATGTTCCGTATCGGCGTTTAACGATGTTGGGGACAGCTGCCCAGGAGGATAAAACGTAGGGAAAGTCGGTCCGGAGAGGTCCATGGGATAAGCTTGGGTAAACGATGTCTGGAACACCGTAGGATTCTGCCACACGCCCGAGGTGTTCATGGAATTGCTCGGAGCATCAAGCATAACCTCACCAACATCACCGGGGCTACCAGTACTAATCGCGGATGGCGAAGACCCGTCAATGGCATGCTCGTTGAAGTTGTTGTCGAAAGACATCTGATTCTCAAATGTGTTCAACCAAGCAAAATTTCCGTCATTTTCCATGCTCAATTGATTAAGAAAACCGTCATGGTAAGGAGATTGGCCGTCAAAGTTGCCGATCTGTGAAGAATTGGAGTAATGCAGTTGCGCTGGGTTCACTGTGGAGCCTGAACCAAACCATAGACTTTCCATGTCCACCTCACCACCAAACCCTCCAAAAGGTGGAGCTGTCCGCAAGCTCGCGCTAACATCGATACCATGGTTCTTGGTCTCCAGCTTAGGGAGAACATGAGGGTTACCACGATGCCCAGTTACAGCTGCCATTCCTCGTGGGTGGTAGCTACCAGCACCTGGGAGGCCAGCCATACCGGAATAATTACTCATACCCGGGCCCATTTCATGTCGGCCTGCGGAAGAGTTCGCAGCCGCAAGCATTCCGAGCGTCGCATTGTCTACGTGACTAATGGTGTTCGCCCTCGGGCGCATTGAGCTAGTTTTGGACGTGCCAACAGCGTTGTTCGCCATTGAGTTCTTACGGACTTTCGCAGTTCCACCTGCAGCCGCACTACTCGTGCTTTCGCGTCTTGATCCCCGCTGGCGAGACGCTGGTAAAGCAGTCATGTGAAGCTTCTGCTGATGTCTTAAGAGCAAGTCCCGCCGGGCAAAGCACCGCGTACATTCAGGACATGCAAAAGGCTTTTCCTTCGTGTGTGAGCGTTCGTGTCGCTTGAGATGCTCAAGGCGTGCAAAGGATCGAGTGCATGTGGCACATATGTGAGGCCTTGGTTTATCAACCTTTGGTGGAGGAAAATTTGGGTTCCCATTCTGAACACCGCTCAATGACTTTGAATGTAGACGGCCTGTCAATAAAATCAGCCTTACTGCGATGTTGGTGCTGGAACCAAGTGCAGATCCCGGATGAAGCTTGTCCAGCCAGACATACCGTTTGGATCTCCAATTGCAGCGCTGTTTCCATCAACGCCCACACTTCCACCTGGCACAGGCCCGCTCGTCGAAGGCACCGTGTTGACTGAATCACGGGCTCCCACCATATCCGAGAGCATGTTCGTGACCAATCGTACGCTATATATGCCACCAATCCTGCAATCACCGAATGCTTATATAGAACTTCCCCCAAGCCAAAACCGCCAGTTGGAGATATTAGAGTGTTGCGGATGTCAGACTGATCTTCGAGAGCGTGGGTGGTGATGCAGGGAGTAATTGGTGGTAACGGGGTATTTGGCAGACCCGATGGCAACTAGGATCATGAATTCATTAGCATGCGAATGATGGTCGAGGAAATCGAGAGTGGAGGTCGAGTCTGGTGCTCACCCTATCATTTGAGACCTGTGCGGATAAACGTCGATGTGCAGATGCAGCCAGCCGTCATCCCAGGATAGCGTAACGGCTAGAGAAGGCTGCTCCAGGCCGCCCAACAGAATTGGGTGGTGTTTTCGAGTCCGTTGAAGATGCTGGTTGAACCACAGTGGGCAAGGACAGACGACGGCAATTCTGTAAACGGCTGTCCTATTCCAAAACACTGCGCGAGACGCCCAGCTCGCAGTGAGCTTTGTGCCACGTATGTACAACGTCCAGGTTAAGCGCCCCGGCCGATGCTATTGATGTTATATTGGCCTATGCGATTTGGTTTGGCTCTTGGTGCAGTGCGCTCCGTCTGGTGTCAGGGTTAGCGATCTTGGTCGTTGGAGCGCCGATGCCGACAAGGATGGAGCTTCGAAAGTAATGCGTGGGGAGACCAGGAAGGTCGTCCGGTGTTATGCAAAAGGTCGCAATATATGATACAAGCTGTATGACCTTTGACCAATTGACAGGCGAGTCAAGTGTTGAAGGGATGAGAAGAGTGTTGCTGATACGGCAATTCGATATGACGGAAGGCTGTCTGCCGCGTTGACTTCATTGGCGGATAGAGGCAAGAGGCAATCCTAGTAAGCAAATGCTTAGACTTGATCGGCCGTCATGCGCATTGGCACATTCTGACGGGCTGCAGGATTCTGGTTGGTGGGTGTTCGGGCGTTGAAGGTGTATGGTTCCTAAGGTTAGGTACGGTTAGGTACAGCGTTGTTCTATGAGGGATGGTGGATAGCGATCTGATAAGTGGTGATATGGATCTGCCTGCAATTTGGACGACGAGCAGTCATGACACAGATAGTACTCCGTATCTACCTACTTACCTTACTCCATGCAGGCGAGGCTGATCCGCCTTGGTTTGTAGACCCTGTAGGCAGGAACTAAGGTATCTTCAGAGGTGGTGCAGGCACTCCAAACACCCCGTCCCCAAACACTATTTTGACAGACGCACGAGTCCTTCATCTAAGCACGGGGTATACCATAAATCCGCTGATTACCGTTGTTTTGCAGCCTGACTAGACTTCAAATAGCGCCAGGATCAGCTCGTGACCAGAAGGTCCAAGGATTCCACGGGCCCCCCTGGTGGCGGACTAGACCTTCCAATACACACCAAAAAGCAGCGGCAAGAGCTACCACCACCACCACCACCACCACCTGTCTGACCAGTGACCACGGCTCTTGCGCCGTCCAACTCTCGGGAAGAAAAAAGAAAGTTCCAGGGTTTCTTTGCTTCCGTTGCTTCAGGTGGAATAGGACTAGTTCTGAGCTTGAGCTTGAGCTTGAGCTTGTACTTCTCGAGGAGCAGCGGCCAGCAGTGGCCAGCATTCTCTCTCTTCATGCGCGTGAATTAGACACTGTGCCGTTGCCACGGAGGCGAGGCCAAGCGAATGAGTCGCCATGCCATGCGCGATTGGAAGCTGCAAGTGGCACACCATCTTGACCCTGTACTACTACAGCATACCTACTTAAGTAGTTGCTGTACTAGAGGAGCAGGGTATTCGAGGTAGTACTAGTATGATGGCTAATGGGCAAACGGGTGGGCCTAGGTAGTTTCAGGCCAAGGGACATTGCTGCTTAAGGTACCTTAGTGCTCTTCCACTGGTCTAGCTCGATTAATCGAAATCCGGGGTCTAGTGCCTTTTCCAACTCGCCGACGAGTCCATGTCTTGCATCCGCACCCGCCTTCGCCTACCACTAGCACTCCAGCAGGAAGATGAATGGACTGCACACCCAAGAGCCTCGCGTGCACGCACGTACCCACAACCTTTGGTCGGTTCGCGAGCGGGTCCACTACGCGGAATTTCGCCCATACAGAAGTCGTGGTGGCTTGCAAAGCTGCCGATCATCCATCGTCGCCGAGATTAATTGACCAGACAGCTGGCGAGATCGCTCAAAGATCGACTCCGAGTCCCAAGGGAACACCATCAATGCATGCAAACGTTCTCGTAATGGATCGACCAGAGCACCCTTCTAAGCCTCAACCCACAATGAAGACCCTCCAACAGGCCCTCTACTGACTGCTACCACTCATACTCTCAGGCCGCACAAGCTGCCAATATCTTCAGCTTACGTGAGTCTCGGAAAGACACATGACCATCGACATGCTCCGTATTCCTGGCCCTAGCATTTTACCTCCCGCACAGCAAATCTTTCACCATATGGAACTCAATCGCGATCCGTCAAAGACTACGGGCGATTGAACCCTTCTCTGAGCGAGAGTTCAGCCACCGAACTACACTTCGTGTGAGAAAGCCGATGATCCACCGGCCATTGAAATCATTTTTGCAGCTGATGTGTGTTCCGCTCTGGCATGAGGAATCTGATGGTCGGAGTGACATTGAGTATGGCCGGCAAACAAGGCTATGATCAGCAACCCGATCGTTCTATGGCCGTCAATCCTTAATTGCCAACACTCAGATGGCATTTTCGAACACGATGATAGAGTACCTGAGATGAGCCTAGATATGGAACGGGCAATTCCCCAGATCTGGCCCAAATTTCAGGTCAAAGCGGGAATCTGCATCACAGTGCCATGCAACCGTCAAGTCTTGAATAGTCATTTGGAATTTCCGACTCCGTACGAGCCAACACACTGACACACAGAATCCGACGGCCATACTACGGCCGCCGACTTTTGCCTGGTGCTGCTGCTTGCTTGGGGCCGTCATAGCCGGGTGGAGCGGCCAGAATTGCAGACAGCCAATGACATTGCAGAAGGTCTACTGCAAAGTCATGCACGGCATGCATATCCACTGCGTTGGCCTCTTTGCGATATTTGACAGCCCACTTCTGGCGCATCTCATCCCACAACGCTCCGGATTTAATACCACGGCGATTAAAGACTTGCGACGGGTAGCAGACTCGCAGATTCTCTACGGAGTATCAGGCCAATTATCCTCGAGCAGAATAACGACGCGCTAGTAATGATATGCGAAGTGGGAAACTCGATTATCCAGCGGCGTTTGATCGACTTCGCCGGCGGCAATCCATGCAATCTATATTCAACAGCCTTCAAACAAGAAACAACAGTAGCTTCCAGCTCAGGTTATTACTTCTCCACACACCGCTGCCGCCCTTTTTGCAACCATTCCCCTTAGCTGCGGTGTTGATGGCATTCTATGACATCGAAGCGAGCTGGAGCTGTTAGATATCAACTACCACCCTCCGCTCGGGGACCTAAGCTTACCATCAATCTGAAGGCGCCTTTCGGTGGGAGAGCCTTGTTCATGGGCTTGCCTATCTACACGATCATGTAATCTGGGATTAGCACGTCATTCAGCTCATTCCTGTTTGCTGCCAGCAGTGTGGCTCTTACGGATGGCTCTACCAATCGAGGACAGATTGGATTAGAAACGGTAGAATCAACAGTGTCATGCGCCGCTTATGACTTCGATGGGATATGCAGCTACTAAATCGACTTGTGTCAACCATTGAACGACCTAGGCCCAAGTATAGGGCATTGACGCACTTGACGTGTGGCGCAGAGGATCTGGCCCAAGGCATGTCTACGTGCGATATATAATCCAGGGGTCTCCGCCAATCATACGGAGCCAAAGAGCCTCAAAGGACCGAGAGTATACTTGTTCACGCAATCTCCAGTAATTGATGCAATCTTTCCACTTTGAGTTAAGCAATATGCCTGTAACACTATTTTGATCTCAACTAATGCAAGCGAGCACCCTGGGCATACATGCTGGTAAACATTATGGAAAAGCCAGCGCATCTGTCTTCAGTACCTTTTGAAGATTTGCTTCTCCTTGTCTATAACTGGCCACCATGTCTACCGTTCCCTTGCTTTATCTGTCATAATCGCTCAAACCACTCCTACCTCGAGGGTGCCGCGCTGAACTAGCTCGAGAACCAGCTCTTGAGATACTGTCGCGAGGTTGGAGGGATCCAGCTCGAAACTCACCATCCCGACCAGGTCGTTGGGCGCCAGATATGGGTGGGCCTCGAGGGCGCGGTCGAGGAGGCCGTTGGGTGCCAATGGAAGAGCCTTGCGAAGGCCCCCTAGGAGGGCCTCGTCCGCCGAACCGATCAGGACCACTTTCATAACCTGGAGGGAGTCGCACGCCGAAGCGACCGGGATTCCCAAGCCCTGGAGGAGGCCGTGCAACCCCCAATCCTCTGGGAGCACCCAAGGGAATTGGAAGGCCTCCTGCATTTGGACCAGCTCTGGTACCTCCAAACCCTCCGTGACCTGTTGGATGGCCTCCAGGATATGGTCCGCCTCCATATCCAAGATTGTAGCCCGCTTCTCCCCGACCAGGGAGCCCTGCCGGACCATACCTGTCCCTGGGATACGGATTGCCGTTGGGACGGAAAGTACCCACGCCTCCTTGGAAGCCTCCAGGATATGGTCCGCCTCCATATCCAAGATTGGAGCCCGCTTCTCCCCGACCAGGGAGCCCTGCCGGACCATACCTGTCCCTGGGATACGGATTGCCGTTGGGACGGAAAGGACCCACGCCTCCTTGGAAGCCTCCAGGATATGTTCCGCCTCCATATCCAAGATTGTAGCCCGCTTCTCCCCGACCAGGGAGCCCTGCCGGACCATACCTGTCCCTGGGATACGGATTGGCCGGTTGGCCATTAGGTTGAAGGGGACCGGCGCCTCCTAGATCACATCTAATCAGTATTTCTGCATTGTGTACATATACAAGTATGCGTCAAGAAAACATAAAACCCGCATTCTGATGGACTCATCAATTCAGGGTTAGTATCGGAATAGTGGAACCGTTTGTATCACACTCAGCAAGCTTTCATCACACGTACCGCCACCATAAATCCGAGCACGGAACCTTGCTATGGAATCCTCTTCCGCTCTTTGAGTTTGCTGTCTCGAGATCTCCTTGTCCAGCGGGCCAAGACCTACCATTTTCATGATGACATGCGTGCCCCAGGGTGCCATACTGACTGTATTGAGTATGTACTCTTGTGGGAAGCCTAATTACTAGTGCCCTTGGCCGCGTTACCTGAGTCTCCAGCACTTGCTAGACGTGTGACTTAGATGCCCTTCAGCGTGTGGAGTATTCCTTTGGTATTTCGAGTATGCAAAAATACTCTGAGTGCGCGAAGAGGTAGATGATTTCTTGATAGTTGAAGCAACGTCCTTTAAGTTCCCTTGTCGATGGTCGAGGCCGCGAAGGAAAAGGAGTCTAGAGGATCGTAATACACAGTACTCATGTTCTTCCTCCGAAGTCGCAGTAGCGACGTGGTACATCATTGCCTGGTTTCATGGCTCCTCATGGCTCCTTCAAGGCAAAGTCTCGGAAGAAAAGCTTGAAAGTCTGGCACTCCGCGCCTTGTTGAAAGCCGGCGAGGCGTTAGAATTGTATTGATTAGAGACGGTAGTGAGCTGGAAAGATACACGCCGTTTACAGACTACTACTCGTTTCAGATGTCTTGTAAGCAGCTCATTCCAAGTATTGATTGCTTGCAAATATGGCTAACGTCCAACACTTCGATAGGCCGAAACATCTCTTACCCAAGCGGAGAAATTCAACAAGATGACAGCAATTATTCACAGATTCTACCGTAAGTACAACAGTATTTGGGATTGACTAGCCTCAACTGACCCATCCCTAAGCTTTCAAGCTGATTATCTGATCTAAAAGGGCACCTGGGCAAAGACACCTCTACACCAAAAGGAGGTATTCATTCCCACGATGTCACCTCAAACCCCCACACCCTCATATCCACACAGACCCAAGCCCCTTCTCAATCCATCAATCCCAAGAATCAGTGTCAGAATCAGAATCAGAATCATAATACCTATCTCGCCCCCGCCGCCTCCCACCCATCTCCATCACGCTTTCCAATCTCCTCCCAGCCCCATCCCTGCTTTCAAGGACAATCCTGTTCTCGCCCATGCTCACACTCAAATTCCCACTCCGGTAAGTCATTGGCCGATCAGTGCCTACACCACTACCAGACCCATGTCGACTACCATCACCTCCTCCACCCACAGACCCATGTCGGCTACCTTCACCTCCTCTACCCACAGACCCATGTCGGCTACCACCACCTCCCTCCCTTTCACCCCTCCCACCCCCGGAACGATGTGTATGTCTCGAATGCGTCGAACCCGCCACGCTCGGTGCTGGTCCACCTACAGAACAGAAATCAGTCTTGGACTACCCGGAAACCCCTTTGGAGCTTCAAAGCCCACACCAACAGAACCAAAATCAAAACCTCAAACCAAATCATCTAAAACTCATCACTTACCTCCAACCCCACTCCTGCTACCACCTCCTTCCCTCCTCGGCCCCCCAGCAGCAGCCCCAGCAGCAGCAGCACCACCACCACTCCCAGCTCCAGAACTCGAATCCGGAATCACCGTCCCCGTCCCCTCAGTATGCGCATCAAAGCCCATCCTCGGCGCCTGCACTTCCTCCCCCCCACCTCCCCCCTCAGCTCCAAAATCCCTCACGACAGGATCATGAACGGATCCCCCTCGTTGACTACCACCACCCCGCACTCCACCACCACCACCACCACCACCACGTCCAGCATTCACACCTGGAGGAACACGCACCCTACCACCGTCCCCTCCTCCACCGCCCCGTCCTGGACCAGGCGGATAAACATACCCTCCACCTCCAGCCCCTCTCCCCTCCACAGCCGCAGCAAAAGCCTCATCACGCGGTCGAAACCGCGGATCATCTCTCCCCCGCCAACCGTTACCGGCCGTCCGCACGTCGGTGCCGTAGCGACCGCCTCGGTCGTAGTGGGTGCGGTGTTTGGGATGTTGGTCGGCGAGGTAGAGGAGCCAGGGAGGGAGCGGGGCGGAGTGGCTGGTGTCGACGGGGGTGGTGAAGCACATGGAGGGGGTTTTGGGGGTGGGGATGGCGGTGGTGGTGATATGAGGTGTTTAGCATCAACGTACCTGATACTACAATGACTTGAGAGTATGAAGGTGGGAGAGGAATGTTAAAGCGTTTCTTTCTTTCTTGCGTTGGCACATATTTGTTCGGTAACAGCTGAGGAGATATGAACGAGGAGGGCGAAAGTTTTCGCCCTTGAAAGAGGGATTGGTGATGTTTGTACTCCATACCCATGGCTGTATTCCGTACCGGGTCGGTAGTGGCGATGTTGCCTATAGGTATGTAGTATAGTTGCTTATCGGGCAACAATATGATTTATCCAAAAAAAAGGATGTTGATGTTTTGTACTCCATGGCTGTATTCCGTACCGGGTCGGTAGTGGCGATATTGGCCTGTATCTTGTCCCATTGGTTAGAGGGCAGGCGAGTGTGTGGTACGGTATGTATATCAGAAAAAGGATGGTGGTGTTTGTACTCCATGACCATATTCCGTCCCGGGTCCGTACTGGTCGGTAGTGTCGAGGCAATATCGACCTGTCCTATACTATTGCTTATTATCGGGCAACAGTATGTATGGTATGGTATGCCACGGGTTGTGGGCGACGTATAGGAAACGGGTTTCGTAGAGGAAGCTTGTGTGGAACGACTTGGGAGGGGGGACTTTGATATCGATAGGATAGGGCGATGGATGGTGAGATATGAGATATGCAGATATGGGATTTGTGGATTGAAAGGATGGGATGAGTTGGGGGGGGGGGT
>JAABUN010000389.1_pt1 | contig 115666 bp, 110 predicted proteins | sample 5559311 | NCBI WGS metagenome assembly JAABUN01 (sample SAMN10711877, study PRJNA513370) | rock metagenome | isolation source: Antarctica rocks | place: Antarctica: Victoria Land, Siegfried Peak sud | reverse complement strand
GCCACGATGTAGCGGCATGGCAAGTTACTCCGGTTAGTTTTCAGATATCAGATATGAGAATACTCATATTCTCATCTTTTTTCCACTACATTTAGTGTCACTTTTGAGTTTGCAGATACGCCCTAGTGGTTTTAAGTGCAAACTCTTAAAAGACGCTTTTTGAGAGTTACTACTCCTTCAACTATGTATACACATTAGCAAAAACTAGATTTTAAACTAGAATAATTTTACTAAAGCTCTTGTCGTCCATGGTTGAAATGCATTACCGATATAAGTTACAGCTTTAATGCGGTTTCTTGTTCTGTCACTTGTCACTACCCTCCTAACATTGGCAAGGTAATTTTAAGATAAAAAAGCTGAAGTTAGAACGCCTCCTTAGATTGTTCTTAATTACTCCAACATTAGACAACCACAAAAAGCCTTACTCGGTTGCTGGTTCAGCCTGCTATATTGGGCTGCCTGAATTGAATAAAGTCAAGCTAAGTTGTTATGATAAAGACTTTCTATACTATAAACTTAAAAATATGAAGCTTCCCATAGCTTCCTCTCCAGTTCAAGCGCGACAAACTAAACAGCAATTTGCTGAGTCCGGCACTTACCTAGATTATGAGTTAGGCAAAGCAGTTCAAGAGCTACCGCCAATTTATACAAGGTTAGTAGCAGTAAGTTTGAGTTTTGTAGTATTTGGAGCGATCGCCTGGGCAGCTTTGAGTAAAGTAGATGAGGTGGCTGTAGCTTCAGGAAAGGTGCTTGCTGGTGAGCAAGAAGTGCAGCCAGTGCGATCGCTTAGTACTGGCACAATTAAATATATCAATGAAGCTAAAGTTAGAGAAGGTCAGCAGATCCAAAAGGGTGAGCTTCTAATAGAGCTTGACTCAAATGCTCCTCAAGTTGATATTGAAACTCTGAAGAACCAAGCCCAATTGATTAGGCAAGACCTCCAACGTGCTACTAAAGCAGCAGATGAAAGCCACAAAGCAGACAAAAAGAAGGCGCAGATTGAATATGACCGTCTAGGAAATAACCTCGAATTTGCCAAACTCAAAGAACGTAAAGAGTGTCCTTTCTTTCCTGGAGTCTACAAAGAACTGCCAGGAGCTTACCGAGAAAAATGTAAAGATGCCCAAAATCAATTAAATAATGCCAAGAAATTTTTTGAAGCTCAAAAGCAAGAAATTAAGAAACTGAATGAAGATTATAAAACTAGCTCCCTTTCTGGACTTAGTAAGCGTGAAGAGGAATTAAAATCAGTTGAGGGGAGACTAGCGCAAGCTAATAATCAGTTGCAAAATCAAAATATTATCGCTCCAATTGATGGCGAAGTTTATAATATCAAAGTTAACTTAGGTCAAGGTGCAGTACAATCTGGTCAAGAGTTATTGTCAATTGCTCCAGTAGGTAACATATGGGAAAAACCTGTGATAGAGGTTGATTTGCCAGCCCAATATCAGGGATTTATTAATAGAGGAATGAGGGCAAAGGTAAAGATAGATACCTTCCCTTATCAAGCATTTGGTACCGTTGATGGCATAGTAATTTATATCAGCCCGAATGCTGTTTCTAAAGATAATTCGGGTAAGCAGGTTTTCCCTACCAGGATCAGACTTCAGAAAAATTTACTGAAAGTTGGAGGAGATTATAAGAAGATAACTTCTGGTATGCCTGTAACTGGAGAAATTGTGATGCGGAAGAAAACAGTTCTTAGCTTGTTGGTCGATCCAATTACTCAGCAAGTCGATGATGTATTTTCTAAGAAGTAACCTGGCTCAATACGAGAAGCTATAGTTTAATGTTATGGAGAGCGATCGCACTTTTGCTTCTCGGTCATTAGTAAATCATTTGATCTTCTTTTCTATTTCGCTTTATCAACTATTCAAAAGCGAATGCTAAGTTAGGCTATTTAGAAAAAGCGATCGCATTGTGTCACCAACATTCCTCCAATTGAATTTAACCGTACAAGTGATTTTTGACGCTGGTTTACAAAGTTAGTTTTTCCCTTACAGTTTTCTACCTGGTAAAACGTTTTTACTATCTTATAAAAATGTTGTGGCGATTGCCTGGGCAGCTTTGATTAAAGTTAATAGCGAGCGACGCTTGAACATTTATTCAGTAAGATTGAGAACGTAGCTGTAGGTGACGGTAAACATATTATTTCAATGTTGTTGAACACTCACCATAGTTTGGAATCATCAATTTTGTAGCCCCATTCTTTTACTTCTTCCGCAAATGCCTTGTAGATTTTGTCGACTCCATCCGAACTTGTGTAAGCCTCCTTTTCACTTGGGTAACCCTCCTTTGCCGTTTTTCGCAAGCCACGGAACTTATCTTTCTGAGCATGGGTTTCCTTCCAACGTGGGACTACTTCTGTTCCATGCTCTCGACGAGCGCTTCCACTTTCAACGTTTTTACTAAAGGATTTTCCTTCATGGGAAAGCTCCATAATTTCTTTCTGTCCCGTGACTGGGTTGTCCCACGTTGGCGCGGGAGATTTACCTTTACCTTTAGGAGTGTTCCTGATCTGTTGACGCTGTGCCTCAGTAAGCGGCGCTTTAGGGTCTTCAGCCATATCCCTCCATATCTTTCCCTTCTGATGAGATGTGAGGTTTTTTCCTGGTGTTGCTCCAATAGTTCTTGCGTCAAAGGTATATTTTTTGCCTAGTCCCTCTACGCCCTCATCTGCAACAACCGTCGTCTTACGTACAGCATTGCCAGCTTCAGCAAGTTTTTCTACGCCCTTAGCAGCCTTAGCTCCATACTTTGCTGCCATAGCTGCATCACCAATAAAAGGAATAGCAGAGGCACCTGAGAGAGCAGCATTTACCTTGTCTCCTTTAGCTAAGTACCAACCTGCATGAGCTACATCAAAAGCTGCACCCGCAACTGGGATCATACCCCCTAGATCTAGGGCAGTGTGACCAACATCGCTCCAGTTAGCTTGGCGAACAGTATCAACAGCACGACTTGTCGTTTTTCTGGCTGTCTGTGCAGTTTCATTGAACTCGCGACGAGCAGTATTGGCAAAGTTATTGGTCGTTCTTCTGACTGCTTGTGTAGTCTCGCGCGCTTCGCGACGGGCAGTGCTGACAGCACTACTTGTCGTTTTTCTAGCTGCCTGTGCAGTTTCATTGAACTCGCGACGAGCAGTATTGGCAAAGTTATTGGTCGTTCTTCTGACTGCTTGTGTAGTCTCGCGCGCTTCGCGACGGGCAGTGCTGACAGCACTACTGGTTGTTCGCCTGATTGTACGAGTGGTGTCTCTCAACTCATTACGAGCGTTATGTAAGACATTGCTGCCTTTGTCCAAAGCTCTATCGACAGCCTTAAAAGGATTCCAACTCATATTTCATTAAGAACTAAGTTAAATTAAATATAACTGATATAAACTCCGGTTAAAGCATTTATTTGTTAAATCATTTACATAAATTAAATAAATATTAATTTCTATTTATCATACACTAGCCAACTGCCTTTGATACAATGCCCAGTAAACACCTCTTTTTTGCAACAACTCTTCGTGATTGCCTTGTTCTACAATCACACCTTTTGCTAATACTAAAATCAAGTCTGCCCGTTTCAAAGGGGCAAATCGATGGGCGATCATAAATACAGTGCGATCGCTTTTCGCATTGACGGTGCGATCGCCTGCAACTTGCTGTAAATTCTGCAATACTTTTTGCTCTGTCTCACTATCTAAACCAGTTGTGGCTTCGTCTAAAATCAAAATCGGGGCTTGAGAGAGGAATAAACGCGCTAAAGCAATGCGTTGACGTTGACCCCCAGAAAGGGAAACTCCTCGCTCTCCAATGCTGGTTTCATACCCTTTGGGTAATTCCTTAATAAAATCATGAGCAGAGGCTAGTTTTGCTGCTGTGATTATTTGCTCAGATGTAATATCTGCATCACCCAAGGTGATATTTTCCGAGATGGAAGCGTCGAACAAAAAATCCTCTTGCAGGACAACGCTAATTTGTTGGCGCAAAGATCCAATATCAGCAGTTTTCAGATCGAAATCATCAATAAAGATAGTACCGGATTCTGGTTCGTAGAGGCGTTGTAAAAGCTTAGAAAGCGTACTTTTACCAGAACCACTGCGTCCCACAATTCCTACAAACATTCCTGGTTGAACAGTAAAAGAAATACCTTTGAGAACAGGTTCTTTTTGCTCTCTTTGGTAACGAAATACCACTTGCTCAAAACTTACTTTACCGCCCAATCGTGGTAAAACTACACCAGAGCCTGGTTCAGCTTCTGGAGCAACATTGAATATATCTCCCAAGCGATCTACAGATAGTAAAACTTGCTGAAATTCTTGCCAGAGTTGCACCAAACGCAGCAGAGGACTTGTTACCTTAGACGAAAGCATTTGAAATGCAACCAATCCCCCAATGGTTAAATGTCGATCCATCACCAGCCCCGCCCCAAACCAGAGAATAATTAAGTAAGAAAAATTGGTTAAAAAGTCACCAATATTACTACTAATGTTAGAAGTTGTGGAAGCCTTAAAACTGCTGCGGATGTAACGGGCAAATAAACCTTCCCAACGTCTGCGGGATTTGCGTTCAGCAGCGTGAGCTTTAACAGCATGGATTCCCGTTACTGTCTCGACTAAAAAAGATTGATTATCAGCACCGCGATTAAAAGTTTCATTTAGAAAGTTGCGTAAAATAGGCGTTGCAATTAGAGTCAGAGCAGCAAACAGGGGAATTACAGCCAAAGCAACCCAAGTCAGAGTATGGCTATAAGAAAACATCAGCGCTAGATACACCACCGAAAAGATGCTATCGAGAACGACAGTTAAAGCCGTACCTGTAAGAAATTGCCGAATGTTTTCTAATTCCTGCGCTCTAGCAACAGTATCTCCTACTCGCCGCGACTCAAAATAACTCAAGGGCAGGCGCATCAAGTGTCGAAACAACTGTGCTGATAAGCCTAAATCAAGACGGTTGGCAGTGTGGGAAAAGATGAATAGACGTAAGATGCCTAAAATTGCTTCAAGGATCGCTACACCAAATAGAGCGATCGCCATCACATTTAAAGTATTGTGGTTTTCGTACACCAATGCTCTGTCAATAATGAACTGAGTAAGAATCGGTGTCGCTAACCCCAACAGTTGCAATGTAAAAGAGAGCAAAAAAACTTCTCCTAGCAACCTGCGATACTGCAAAATGGCTGGCACAAACCAACTTAGGCTAAATTTCTCCTGCTTTTGGATTTGTTCTACTTGCCAAAGTTGACCGTCCCAATTTGCCTCAAGCATGGCTTGGGAAATACTTTCGCAAGTTTGATTTAAGTTACTAGGATTGGCAATAATTAGGCGATTACCCTTGATTGCATACACCACAATCCAATTAGGAGTAGTGAATGGCGAAAGGTGAATCGGTAATTGGTAATTGTTTATTAGTAATTCCTCTCTACCCCTTTGCGCCCCTATCTCTCTAACATCCTGCCTATCCTCGCCTCGTGTCTCATGCCAGCGAAGCAAAATAGGAAAGGACAGTTGACGCAAATCATGCCAAGAAGTAATCTGTAACTGTCGCAGTTGCAGCCCTATTTTTTCTCCAACTTCTCCAATATCCTTAGCAGCTTCCCTCATTTGACGCTGTACTGATTCTAATTGGATAGGAATTTGCAGATATTGAGCCGCCATCGTTAAGCAGGCAGCAGCAGTGTTAAGACTAAATATAAAGGGATAACCTGATACTGGCTGCGGGAGATTAATGTTTTGAGGTTGATAAAGTAATCGCTTTTGATTCCAGAAGCGATTACTTTCTTCCGATGCAACTCTAGCCCAGAGAGTTGCATTCCAGCGCACTACCACCACATCTTTGCTAGACGCCACAGCCTTAAACTGTCCAGAAAGCCCTATTAAATCTCCAACCCAATCTCCTGCTGTTAAAGTTGCTAAGGATTTAGATTTTCCTTCTTCTCGTAAACGCACCTTTCCCGAAATAATTAAAAATTGATCTCCAGGGCTATCTGTATGCCAAATTACTTGACCAGGAGTATAGCGACAAATATCTGCTTGATTTCTAAATTGAATTTGCTGCTCGTAACTTAGCAAGCATAAAGGCAATTCTTCCCAGCGAACATCAGCTTGTAAGTTCATGATTAATCCTTAAAAATCAACCTGAAGTTTGGCATCAATTCTTTTAACTTTATCTTCTAACCATTGCTCAAAAAGCTCCTCCTCTAATTCTTGCCTCATTTGTTCATCTAACGCGGCTGGCAAGAAATTTTCAACTCTAAACAAATACCAAAATCCGTCAATTTCTAAGGGTCCGATCAACTCTCCAGTATTAGCTAGGTCAACAGATGCTCTAACTGTATCCGGCATTGCACCCCGACTAACTGGTCCCATCATGCCATTACTAATTCGATCCGTTGTTACAGAGTATTCCTGGACTAATTGCTCAAATCTAGCACTGTCTTCTATGATCTGACTTTGCAATTCTTCAGCAAGTGCTTGGTCTTCTACAACTAAACGCGATAGCACTACCCGGTCTAGATAAATTTTCCGCTCAATAAAATATTCCTGAACGTTTGGTTGGGTGACACGAGCTTTAAGTTTTTCTACATTGAAATTAAAAGCAATTTTTTTACGAAAAGCAGCATAATTTAGTCCTTCACTCACGAGCCATTGTTGAAATATTTCCGAACTAGTAAGCTGACGCTCTAATCGAAAGTCAATTACCATTTGTTCGATTAGATCGGCACTAATTTCATTTTGCCCTAAAACCTGTAATTCTTGCTCTAGAACGTGTTGGCGCATAATTTCCCAGATAAAAAACTCAAGTTTGCTAGCAGATTCTAGGTATTTTAATGCTTGCCCAAGCGAAATGGACTGGTCATCAAGTAGCAAAAATTGGCTAGAATCCATCGTTAAAGGCGTAGTTAAGGTGTACTAATTAGTTACTAAAAGCACTTTTATTCATATCTTTATCATGTAACGCCAGATTTATCACTCCAAATATTTTTACAACAGAATCAGCCCAAGTAGCCCTCACTCGACTTACAGCCAAAGGGCTTACCGCCAGCAAAACCCGCCGGAATTAGACTTGCTAGAATCTCCCGCCGATCTGAAGTCAAGTTACTCGGATACGATAAACTCATAACTCTCGAAACGCTGTCAGATAATTTGCTATTGACAAGCTATATTTTCGAGAGCTTTCTTACTTCTCAGAGATCCTCTTAGTAAAGCAACTAATGTAACTATAGAAGCAGTTTGCTCTAGTCAATCGAAGTATTGCGATCGCATTTATTTTTTCAACACCATACTTGAGCCACTTGCAGTTACGACTGCCAACAAGTAACGCTAGGGTGGTATTAAAGTTATACTCCCCTAACGTTATCATGCCTCCGAAATTTGCAGACAACACCGCATGGCAGCAGGCAGAATTAATCATGCAACCTGCTTTTATTCGCATTCTTGATCGCATCCGCAAGCAACTCGATACCAGTGCTTGGAAAGGAACCTATGAAAACGTGCTAATTTGGCAGCCCGAAACTACCACTGAAACCCAAGCTATTGTTGCGGGGCTAGTCCAACAACTAGAATCGGCTGCGCCTGAACAACAAGAAGAAATCGAACAAGCTTTGATGAAGCTACCCACGCCTACGCCGGGATATCATTTGTGTTTGCAGCATGAAGGCTTGGAAACTATCAAAGTCGATTTGTGGGAACTATGCTATCAGGTGTGTTTCTGTAACTATAGTCCCTTGCTTGCCGAGTCGCCCAATTATATCGTTGCGATTGACACTAACTTAATTGATGAAACGGGCGATGTTGACTGGCAACTATTGGATGAGAAAGCCGCCCATTTAGTCGATCGCGTATTTGCCCAATTGCCCGCTATAAAACCTTAAAATAATCAAAATTTTATGATTCAGCAGTTACAAGACATTCAGTCCACATTAGGCGCAACATTTGATAGTATAACCGTTAGTAGTTTTGGTAATGATTCTGCGGCACTAGAAGCAGCAGAAAATGGAGTAGCTTTATGCGATCGCACTCATTGGGGAGTAATTAAAGTTACGGGAGGCGATCGCATCCGCTTTTTACACAACCAAAGCACCAACAATTTTGAGCGCCTAAAACCAGGAGAAGGTTGCGATACTGTTTTTGTGACTTCTACCGCTCGTACTATAGACTTAGCTACAGCGCTCGTTACCGATGATGCTGTGCTGCTAATAACGTCACCCAATCGCTACAAGTATTTGATCGAATGGTTGGATCGCTATATCTTTTTTGCCGACAAGGTGGAATTAACAGACATCACCGATAAAACCGCGATATTTAGCTTAATTGGCACCGAGAGCGATTCTTTATTAGCAAAAGTAGGTTTAGATGCAATTATTGGGCAACCCTTAGCTAATCATCAGTTATTAAACGATATGCGTATAGCGGTAGGAAGTGGACTTGCAACTCCTGGATATACTTTAATCGTTCCGGCTGAAAATGCCGCAAATGTGTGGAAAATGGTTGTAGAAGCGGGTGCTGTACCAATGGGCGACTTCATTTGGGAACAGTTGAGAATTAAACAAGGTCGTCCAGTTCCAGAGCAAGAACTAACTGATGATTATAATCCTTTAGAAGCAGGGTTATTACAGACGATATCTTTTGATAAAGGCTGCTATATCGGACAAGAAACGATCGCGCGACTAAATACTTACAAAGGCGTAAAACAAAACTTGTGGGGAATTAAACTTAATGCGATCGCCGAAATCGGTAGTGTAATTATGGTGGGAGAGGAAAAAGTCGGCAAACTTACAAGTATTGTCGAAAGCGATCGCAGTTTTTTTGGCTTAGGTTACATTCGCACTAAAGCAGGTGGCGCAGGTTTAATAGTCCAAATAGGCGAAACTACAGGCGAAGTAGTAGAAGTACCGTTTTTAAGCCGCCCACAATAACATACACCTCTAGGAGCGAACAAATGAGCGTAGCTATTCCCATCCAAGCCATTGAACTTACTCCGGGTAGCCACATTAGCATCCATAACTTATCTTGGCAGGAATTTGAAACCATCCTGACTAATTTGGGAGAACAACGCAATACTCGCGTGGCTTACTACCAAGGAACTTTAGATATTATGTCTCCTTTAGCAATTCACGAAAGACCTCACCGCATTATCGCTTACATAGTTACAGCAATTTTAGATTCTCAAGGGCGCGATTGGGATGACTTTGGATCGACTACCTTTAAACGTCCAGAAATTGCAGGGGTTGAACCTGATACTTGTTTTTACATCCAAAATGCTAACAGCGTTCAAGGATGTACCAATATGAATCTATCTATTTATCCACCGCCCGATCTAGCAATTGAGGCGGATGTTACTTCAAAAACTACTCTGAATGCTTACATCGCTATAGGTGTTCCTGAAGTGTGGATTTATAAAGATCGGCAGCTTACAATTAATATTCTTAACGATAACAGCTATATTTCGTCCTCTAGTAGCCTGGTTTTTCCCAATTTACCTATAACTCAACTTATTCCTCAACTTGTACTTAAAGCTATTGATGAGGGGACAAGTAAAATGCTGCGCGAGTTGAAAGCCCAGTTAAGAGAAGGATTGTAGGCGTAGGAGATCCCCCCAAAAAAGGAGGGAAATATCTATATTAATGAGATCCTGTGACGCTTAAATTACATTTATGTCTGAAGTTGAAAAGAGCGATTTAGATATAACAGCAGCAATTAACAGCGATGAAAAGCCATTTAGCAAAAAAGGTAAATTAGTCGATCTGCGTAGTGGTTCTGAAAAAGCAACAGCCTGGATTGTCAAAGCTTTAGTAATTATTTTTGGGAGTACGATCGCTTGTTGTTTTGCTCTAGTTATAGTTGAAATTATCTTTCATAGCGGTAAAACTGAAGATTGGAAAGATATAGTAACTTTGATAATAGTTGCAGAAACAGGGATTGTAGGGACTGTTATCGGCTTCTATTTTGGTGAAGTCTCAAAATCTTAGGTTATGAAAACATCTACAACAAAATCTAGTTTGGGAATAGCGATCGCAACTCTAGTCGCTATCTTGGCTACTCTAACTATAAATGCCTTATCAAACTTTTTTCCCCTTAAAGGCGCAAACATCGGCAAAATTTCTAATACTGTTTTTCAAGGAGTGCAGATTACTCCAGCAAATTATGCTTTTGCCATTTGGGGCTTAATTTATATAGGATTGATTGCTTATGGCATTTATCAACTTCGCCCAGCGCAACGACGAGATCCCACCATTGGGCGCGCAAGTGTCTTGCTAATTGTTGCTTGCGTAGCTCAAATAGTTTGGGTATATCTGTTTACGATGCGGCTGTTTTGGCTTTCGGTTGTCGCAATGCTAGTAATTCTCCTCGCTTTGATTGGTGCTTATTTGCAGTTGGGAGTCGAGAAAGTTAGAGTATTACGCGATCGCCAATGGCTTGCACATATACCTTTTAGTATTTATCTAGGCTGGATTTCTGTTGCCACAGTTGTCAATATTGCTTCTGCTCTATATAGTTCTAACTGGGATGGTTGGGGGATTAATGGCACTTACTGGACGGCAATTATGTTAGTAATAGCTACAATAATTGCGGCAATTGTGGCGATAAATAGAGCAGATATAGCTTTTACTTGTGTATTTATTTGGGCATATGTAGCGATCGCAATTCGTCAGTTAAATAATCCTATTATTTTGATTACCGCCGTAGTAAGTGCGCTCGTACTAGGGATTTTATTGATATTTAGCAGAAATAAAACCATTAAATCTATCGCCGACTAAAAGGGAGTTTCTGTTTGCAAACAAATAGTTTGTTTTGATTGGGGATGTTCAAAACAAAGCTCTTTTGCGTGTAAATGCAAGCGTTTCGCCTCAGTGCAACCATACAACAAATCGCCTAATATCGGTAAACCCAAACCTTGCTTATCCACAGAATGAAGGCGGAGTTGATGACTGCGCCCAGTTAACGGCAAAAACTCCAGACGAGAGTAACCGTTAGTAGTATTTAGGAGTTTATATTGCGTTAAGCTTGGTTTACCATGTTGCCAGTCTACTTTTTGGTAAGGGCGATTTGCTGGATCTCCCCAAAGCGGCAAATTAATTGTCCCACTCTCACTATTTACAACCCCTGCAAGTATCGCCTCGTAAACCTTACGAACTTTTCGTTGTTGAAACTGGATGCTTAAATGACGGTGAGTTAAGCGATCGCGCGCTAGTAAAAGAATACCCGATGTTTCATAGTCAAGTCGATGCACCGTAGGAATCCCCAAGCGTCCGACAACGCTATCATTACGGTGACTATAACGCCCCGGTACAGACAGCAATTTTGGCGGTTTATTGACGGCAATTAGCCACTCATCCTCATACAAAATAGTTAGCGGCGTATCGTTGACGATAGGCGGGGAAGGCAAACCCGATAACAAAAAGCCCATTAGCGGCTGACAGCGTTCCGCACAAGCACCGTAGAATTGCCCTTGTACTTTATCGCTAGAGGAAGAACCCCACCAAAACTCTGCGATCGCCAAAGGTTTAAGACCAATAGTTGCGGCATGGTGGAGTAATTTGAGCGCGCAACATTCTCCAGTTCCCGCCCTGATACCTGCGGGCATTAAATCAGTTAGCGGTAAGGATTCCCCAGCAAAATTAGTTAACCATAAATTCTCGTGCATCTGGGCTTGAAGCTGGCGAGATAAGGTTTTGCGCTGTTGCTTCAATTCGCGACTTTGGGAATGCGATCGCAGGATTTGAGCTTTGAGCGGTTGTAATACGGCATCTCGTTCGCGTTTAAAGAGTTTGCGCTCGATTCCATCTTGGCGGCTTTGTTCGTTTAATTGCTCTAGCGCTGCGTCATCAAGATTGAGCCTTTGGCGTTGCTGTTGCCGATCTTGCTTACGTTGATTGTGAAGTAAAGTGAGTTCGTGCGATCGCCTTTCAAATTTTTGCACTAACAAATTGTACTGCTGTTGAGCGGGAATTTCCTGCAAAGCAATTAGTTCTTGCTTCATAAACTCTAGTTTAGCTAGAGTACAAGCTCCGTTTAAAACAATGCGATCGCGTCCGGGAATAGGTGGAACCCAACCTTCCACCGTACTATTACCATTTAAAAGCCCAGAAAAAGCTTTAATTACTTGCTGTTCTCCAGACTTAGTTTCGCCCAAAAGTACGCCATACATTTTACCTTCGCGGGAATAGAGTTCATTACTAGCGAGATGTTGCATTAATTCGCCAGCAATGGTTTCTACTAAGTGAGTGCGAGGTAATTTGAGTAATTCGCCACTCTGGGGGCAAAAACCTTCATACCAATAGTTAATCGTTGGCAATTTAATCAGATCCAATCTCAACTATTCATCTTTGCTAAGTCTGCCAGATAATCTTGCCTATTACAATCTACCGGCTAGGAAATACATGGTTCCAGTCGCGTAGGGGTTTGTCATCAGATACCGTCTGACTTTGTAAATCATCTGCATTGAGAACCCTCATGGTGTTATTTCCCTTTCAGTAAACTTTAATCTGCGAATTTTAAGGTTTATTGCATGAGGAACATACTTAAAATAGAAAATTAGATTTTTCTAAATGGCTTAATTGAGATTAGAAGCTTGCCGTCCGCCGAGACGCTCTTGTTGAGTTGCCGGAAGCGTCTTCACAGAGATTGTTACATAAGGACTTTGCAGTTGACTAATCGCTAAAAGACGAAGGAAGTTACCCACGCCTTCAATCAGGCGGGAATTTCTCAAACCACCGCAATTGATTGGCACAAAGCCAATTTCTTCAGCTAGGGTCATTACAACTTGTCTTGCTTGTTCGTCGTCACTGGCAACAAAAACGGAAACGTCATAGTCTTTGAGCGGTGTTGGCGCAAGTTCAAAAACTTCCTGTGCCATTGTGTTAAAAGCTTTCACTACATGAGCATTAGGAACTTCTGCTGCTAGTTTTTCTGCTAAAGATTGCACAATCGGCGGATAAGCAAATCCTTCTGGAATATCAAAGTTATTGCAGTCCATCAGAATTTTTCCATCCAACATCTCGATCTGCGTCAAAACCTCTGCTGGATTTACCCCTCGCACTGTGTATAACAGGACTTCAGCAAACGCAGCCGCTTCATCGTTAGTTCCTCCTTGGGTGTTTTGTCCAGCTCTGCTATATCTTTCCCTTTCTCAGCAGTACGCGCACCGAAAAACACCTCATGTCCTTGTTCTGCCCACAGGATACCGAGCGAACGACCCATATTACCACTACCGATAATTCCGATTTTCATAGTTTGTAAAACTCTTAGAAAATACAATACAGACCTGTCTGTATTGACTGCTAGTTGAAGCATAACAGACAGGTCTGTACCATGTCAATAGAACTTAGAGATCGCATTACAAGCAAAAAATTAATGTTAAAAGGCGTGAAATCGAAGACAGGAAGCGACACACCTAAGAAGTCATTACGCGACCAAATTCTAAAAGTTGCGGACGAGCTTTTCTACCGAGACGGAATTCATGTCACGGGAATCGATAGCATTATTGCTAAATCTGGTGTGGCGAAAACTACTCTGTACAGATACTTTCCGTCCAAGGACGAGCTAGTGGTGGCATATTTACAAGACCGAAACCGACGCTTTTGGGAATGTATTGAGGCAGCGATAAATCAAACTTCAAATGACCCAAAAGCAAAACTGTTGGTAATCTTTGAGTGGTTAGAAGACTTGATAGCACAACCAGATTGTTATGGTTGCCCATTTTTGATTACAATCACAGAGTTTCCAGCATTAGATTATCCTGGTCATCAGGTAGCTATAACCCATAAAAATCAGATGCGCGATCTATTAATCGCATTGGCAAAGCAAGCAGGAGCCGCAAAGCCTAAAGAACTGGGCGCACACTTATTAATGCTGCTTGATGGAGCATTTGTAGAACGACGGCTGTATGGATACAATGGATTTAGAATCGGTTTGACAACAGCCGCAAATATTTTGATTGACAGCCAATTAAAGTAATGTCTACTAGCCGTTGTTACAAGCTATATATTCCCCCAACGACTAGCAAGAGAAACCGCTTCTGCACTTAAATATTTTTGTATTTTTGTGGCAAAGATTTCTTACAGTCGTTGAAATTATTAATGTTCTTTTCTTTTGATGCTAATGCCCAGTTAGAAGAACATGAAAAATACCCTGCAACACCAAAAACTCTTAACGGCTTAGAGCTTTCATAAACCTTTGCATACCAGCAAACATACTCAACTTTTTAGGCTTAGGCGCATCCTCAGATTGAGTAGCCGTTTCTCCCGCAAAAATGAGATCGAGATCGTCGCCTACAGGTTTATTGGGCAATTCCTTGATTAGCTCGTAGCCATCAGTTGTCTCGCGCCAAACTTGCCACAATCCAGGGTAGCAGCGAAATAAAGTACCTTCTTCTAAAGGGCGTAAGTAGTAGCACGATTGAATATTTTTCAAAAAGCGATCGCGCAACTGTCTTCCGGCGTAGCCAATTCCTACTATCGATACATCTTCTAGCCGGGGATTGAGCAATACAACCGGACGATGTTCGCCCATAGCATTACACAACTTTTCTATTTGCAATACTTCTTGGGCTGTGGGAGCAATACACAAAATCGCCTCATCTTCAGGCTGAATTTGCTCCTCAACCGATACTCTTTTGGTACTAATATCTAATAACTCAAAAGGGACATCGCCCCAGTCACGACGCGCCAAAGCCGCCGCCCCAGCATCGGGAAAAAATACTTTATTAAATTTGTGAGTATTGCCTTCCTCTGCACTCAAAAAGCGTTCGGCTACAGGCATCGGGTTGAGTTCGGGTAACAAAATCTCCACTTGCAGCCGATTATTACCATCAGAGATCGCGTTTTGGGTAGCAATCTTAGCTTGAGAAACTGCTTCGCCAAGAGTTTTAGGTAGTTCTGACATTTTTTAAAATTAATAACTTACAGCAAATTTTACCGGGTTCAAGCGTTGTAATACTTGTTTAAGTACCATAGCCGTCCATTCGATATCAGAAGGAGTAGTTTCCCGTCCCAAAGTTAGGCGAATACCGGATCTAGAGATAGCGTCCGAAAAACCCATTGCCAAAAGTACGGGACTTGGGGAAAGTTTACCACTATGACAGGCAGCACCCGCACTAATGGCGATTCCTGCCAAATTTAGTTGGCGAACGATAGTTTTACCTGTAATATTTTCACCATCGGCGGTAGCTAAATAAAAACTAACATGATGGGGCAAGCGAAAAATGCGATCGCCTGTAGGCACTAAACTAGGTGTATCGCTTAAAACGTTAAACAACTGTTCTCGCAAAGCAATTAAACGAGCGGTTTCTGTAGGCATTTCTTGCTCTGCCAACTGGGAAGCAATACCAAAAGATGCGATCGCAGGTAGAGCCTGAGTTCCCGATCGCAATTTCAATTCTTGTCCGCCACCACACAATAAAGGCACTAGATTTACCCCTGGGCGAACGTACAGCGCCCCCGCACCTTGAGAACCATAGAGTTTATGGCTAGAAAGGGAAACTAAGTCTACAGGCAGTTTTTGCACGTCTAGGGGCAATCTTCCGGCTACTTGTACCGCATCGGTATGAAATAAAGCACCATGATTTCGAGCAATATTACCCAAGGTCTCAATCGGTTGAATTGTCCCTACTTCACTTTGTCCGTAGATGACCGAAACTAATACCGTATTTGGCTGCAAGGCGGCTTGCAAGTCTAAAGGATTGACTCGCCCATTAACATCTACAGGTAAATAAGTTACATCCCAACCCCACTGTTGCAACAGTTTGGCAGGTTCGGTAACGGCGGAATGTTCCACGCTAGAAATAATTAAATGCTGGGGTGTAGTATAGTTGCGGGCAACACCCATAATTGCTAAATTATCCGCCTCTGTACCGCCAGACGTAAAGATAATTGATTCAGAATTTGCTGCATTTAGTAGAGACGCTACTTGCATCCTAGCTTGTTCTAACACCGTTGCTGCCCGTCCTCCCCACTCATGCAAGCTAGAAGGATTACCCCACAAAGAAGTACAAACATCTTGCAATGCTGCGTTAGCTTCACTGCGCGGTGGTGTTGTAGCGCTGTAGTCTAGATAAATTTGCATGAGTTATCAATCAATTCATTGCCTGGGCAGAAATTACACTTCTTTATCCACTTTAAAGCGCTGCTCGCGCAATAGGCAGTTTTAGCAATTAAATACTTTAGCTTTGGCGAGTGTGAGGAGTTTTTCGGGAAGTATAACTTTATCTGCTAAATCAAACCTATGAATTTTAGACAGCGTTTTTGTTATACATTTTTTTCCTTTTTGCTTACTGCGTGTCAAGGGGTAAATTCTCAGCAGAGACTGCATCCTTTACCGCAAGACTCTTTGGTGCAGGTGTACTTTAATCATACAGAGTCTTCCCAATACCAAGAAACATTACGCCAACAGCAAAGAAATGGAGACAATTTAGAGCAGCAGATTGTTGAAGCGATTTCTGCCAGTAAGTCTAGCGTAGTTCTAGCAGTTCAAGAGTTGCGTTTGCCTAAAATTGCTCAAGCGCTAGTAGAAAGGCAAAAAGCTGGAGTAAAAGTTCGGGTAATTTTGGAAAATACTTACAATCGTCCTTGGAGCGAATCTAAGCCAGGAAAATCACCACGTGAAGTACTAAGATACAACGAATTACGACAACTAGCCGACGTGGATCGTGATGGTCAAATTAGCGCTGATGAAGTCAGAAAAGAAGATGCAGTCTTAATTCTTCGGAGCGCCAAAGTACCTGTCATTGATGATACGGCAGATGGTTCTAAGGGTAGCAATTTGATGCACCACAAATTTGTAATTATTGACGATCGCATTGTAATTGTGACTTCAGCTAATTTTACGAGTAGCGATATACATGGAGACATTACAAACCCCCAGAGTACAGGCAATGCCAACAATTTGGTGCAGATTGATAGCCCTCAATTAGCCGCTTTATTTACTCAAGAATTTAACTTAATGTGGGGTGATGGCAGTAAAAAGAGCGAGTACTTATTTGGTCTAAAAAAGCCTTTTCGCCCCGCCCAGCAAGTCCAAGTAGGTAATACAACTATTGACGTGCAGTTTTCGCCTACTTCCCCAACTTTACCTTGGAGTCAAAGCACCAACGGCTTAATTGCTCAAACTATTAATACATCTAACCAATCGGTGGATTTAGCCTTATTTGTGTTTTCCGATCAAGGTATTGCTAACATTTTGGAGCAACAAAGCAATCATAATGTCCAAATTCGCGCGGTAATCGAGCCAGATTTCATATATCGCCCTTATAGTGAAGCCCTAGACATGATGGGAGTCAGCCTCAGTAACAAGTGTAAGTACGAACCACAGAACCATCCTTGGGCTAATCCAATTACAACCGTAGGTGTACCCCAATTGCTCAAAGGCGACTTATTGCATCATAAGTTTGCTGTTGTAGACAAGAGTGCGGTAATTACTGGTTCTCACAATTGGTCAGAAGCTGCTAATAGTAGTAATGATGAAACTTTGTTAGTCATTCATAGTCCCACCGTTGCGGCTCATTACCAGCAAGAATTTGAGCGGCTGTATGCTCATGCTCAACTAGGCTTACCAGAGCGCGTACACCAAAAAATTCAGAGCGCGCAGAAACAATGTTCTAAACTTCAAGTAGCTCCGCCACCTAACGAGTTACAGCAATTAGTTAATCTCAATACGGCAAGTTTGGCGCAATTAATAGCTTTACCTGGTGTAGGAGAAAAACTAGCACAAAGGATTATTCAAGCTCGCCAGCAAAAACCCTTTACTTCCTTCGCTGACTTAGATCGAGTCCCAGGATTTGGGGCAAACTTGTTACAGAAATTAAAAAGTCGCGTTACTTTTTAAAAGCTATTCAAATACCACATCAATTAAAGTGCGATCGCAAGCTTGCTTTTTAACCAAGGCTTTATCAGGAGTTTACAAAGAAACTTTAAACTAACTTCAAAACTTATCCAACTTCTTGTTTATGTATCGCAAATTAACAAGGCGTTCATTTTTAACATTAGGCGCTACCAGTGCTGGTGTTATTCTTACTCACAAATTGTTGCTACAACAAGCTGCCCAAGCAAATGCTAGTAATATTAGTATTCAATCTGGTGATGTAACGGCAAATACTGCCATAATTTGGGCGCGTGGCGAAAGCGATTCTCATTTAGTCGTAGATTACTCAACATCCCCTAATTTCCGAGGGCGAGTTGCTAGTGCTGTAGGTGCAAAAATCAGTGCTGAAACCGACTACACTGGCACTGTAGAATTAATTGGTTTGCGTCCAGATACAACTTATTACTACCAAGTCCGTTTTGTTAAAGGCGCAAGAACTAAGTTTAATAATTCACTCCAAGGCTTAATTGGGCGCTTTCGTACTGCACCTGCTAATTTTCAAGCGCGTCCCATCCGCTTTGTTTGGGCGGCGGATATGGCAGGACAAGGTTGGGGACGCAACCCCAATTTAACGATTACTGCTAGTGATGGCGAGGAAATTAAGGGCGGATACGTGATTTTTGATGTCATGCGGAAGCTGCGCCCAGATTTTGCCTTGTTTTCCGGCGATATGATTTACGCAGATAATGCCATTCCTCCAACTAAGGCAATTCCTGCTAGTGTCGGCGGTGGAACTTGGGTAAACGAGCCAGCCAAAGACTTTGTAGCCATAACCTTAGATGAATTTCGGGAAAACTGGAAATACAACTTAGGCGATGAAAAATTTGCCCGTTTCCTTGCCGAAACTCCTATTTACGTGCAGTGGGACGACCATGAAGTCACAAATAACTGGTATCCCAATGAAATTTTGACTGCATCTCCCTACAATGGCATCGCTGCAAGCACTCTCGCCCAACGCGCTAGACAAGCATTTTTTGAATACAATCCAATTCGTGGTGATGAAATTTTCCGCAACTATAGATATGGCAAGCACTTGGAGCTATTTTTGCTAGATGAGCGATCGTTTCGCGGTGATAATGACAAAAATACTGAAGCAAGCTTAGAAATGCTCGGTCAAGAGCAGTTAGGTTGGATTAAACAAAGCTTGAAAGCTTCACGGGCAACTTGGAAAGTAATTGCCTCTGACGATCCTTTGTCAATTGTTACTGGTGGCGCAGGAGATTACGATGCTTGGGGTCAAAACGACAGCCGCGTACTAGGTCGAGAAGCCCAGCTTGCCGATTTGCTCAAATTTATCAAAGAGGAGAAGATTAAAAATGTTGTTTGGATTACGGCGGATGTGCATTTTCCCGCCGCTATTTCCTACGAACCTAGTCGCGCTGTGAGTCAAGACTTTGAGCCTTTTTGGGAATTTGTAATTGGACCTATTCATGCGGGTGCATTTGGTCCGGCGGGTGACTTACCGCTAGATTCTAGCTTTGGTGCTAAGTATGAATTTAGTATTTTTCCCAAGGAAGCCAATTTGCCACCGCCAAACAATCAGTTTTTTGGCTCTATTGATATCGATGCTCAAACTACTAATTTTAGCGCCAGCATTCATGACATTACAGGAAAAGTTGTTTATAAAAAAGTCCTGACTCCAAGCTTATAAATCAGAGCCAGACTTAGGTTATACCGAACCCAACCAAACTTCCAAACCACCTTTGGGATTATCGGTATAAACCTATTCTTCATTTTGTTTGACTGCCACTCTATTACCAAAAGGGTTAGTACTGCCAATAAATAATCCATAGCAGGCGAAACGATATTTCTCACACCAATATTGTTAGGATTGCTGGTAGTCCTGAACAAGTAAGGTAGATGTCTTTAAAAAAAACTTATGCCAGATAAATAAAACTTAATAAGATAACGTATGTAACAATCCTGAATCATTTATGAAAAAAAGAGGAGTTAAAGATATTTTTGAACATAGATGTTGGTCAATGACCGGAGTGGCAAAAGCTGAAGAGTTACTGGAATTTATCGGAACTTAAGCAGCCCGCCCAAGGATACCGACAATGTGATGTTTGCTTCCTCGCAGAGCTATTACGTAAAGCTCTTTGGGGGAGGATTCCCCGGAAGACTTTACAACTTATTTAAAGCCACAGGTATCAGTTGGAAGAAAACGCAGAAATGCAAACCCAAACTAGACTCAGAATTGGTAGAGAAAAAAACAAGAGAGTACAAACTGGTTAGATGCACGCAAGTGATCAAATTGAATCGGGCGAGTTAGCTAAAGTTGTTCCTTGATGAAAGCCAGTTGTTATGGGGAGATGTCTGGGGGTACATGTGGGCGGCAGCTTTCCGGAGGAAGCTTCCTCCGAAACGTGCCTTGGTAAGACCCACGAGCGCATTGAAGTTCCCATGCTCAATGAACGGCAAGAACAAACCTACTATGGCGCACTCAATCTTTACGTCCAAAAATTCGTGATTAAAGCTTATGACCAGGGGAATTCGCACTCTACTATTGCTTTTCTCTAGTATCTGCGCTTCACAATGCACCCATTGCTGTATTGCTCTAATTTGGGATGGAGCAAGTTTACACCGCTCTCAAGAAGTCAGAACTTACCCTTGAATCCGTCAATCAACAGTTGGATGAGTTGGATTGGAAAATTACTTGTATTCGCTTTGCCCCGAATGCTCCAGCATAAAATCCTACCCTTAAATGTTCAGTTACAGGCAAAACAGTTCCTTCGAGAATTCTATCATCTGTGTAAAGTTCGCCGGGGGGAAGCTTCCCTCCGGCAGACTTTACGTAAATCTTTCCTTGCAGTGAAGCGATTGTTCGAGCTAGTAACTCACCATCAAATTTTTGATTTCCCAAAGGTATTCATGTATGGTGCATTCATGAACTATTTAGGATTGCTACAGAACTAGCAAGTTGGTTGCAGGGACAGAAAGTCAACTTTGTGTTACGTCAAAAATGGGAGAATGCATTTCGCTAAAAAGGACAAAAGTTTCGACTGTTAAGTAATATTCTTACTCATCCAGAAATCAGGCAACTCCATACTAATATCAACAGGAAGTTAAATTTCAACTTCCTCAATCTCACCGGACTAACCTTGTCCGTCTTTTATCACTTTCTCTAAGGCAAATTCTGAAATTCTTACACAGTGGGAGTTTTCTATTTTACTAATCCAGAAATGACAAAAAAGCAAATCCTATATGCAGCAAGTCTTTTAGCTTTTTATCCCGTCAAGATGACATAAGGAAAGCATCAAAAATGCCAAAGAAAATACAAATTCTCAAATCTCTTGGATCTTTTGTAGCGATAATCTAGCTGGATTTACTCAGCTAATATTAAGGTTGCCGAAGCGAATGAAAAGCAGCATGGCAATCATAGTCTTAGTTACGACTGTGATTTTAGCTGGACATACAGTATCAGCACAGGTAGCACCACCACCACTCCCACCTTCGCTAAAAACTGTAGCGATTCCAACACCTAGCAACCTGACAGAGTTTGTGAGAGACGACACAGCAGCAATTGCCTTGGGGAAAGCCTTGTTTTGGGATATGCAGGTTGGCAGCGACGGTTTGATGTCATGTGCTAGCTGCCACTTCCATGCAGGGGCAGATAACAGGTCTAAGAACCAGCTACACCCAGGGTTTGATCAAAAGTTCGTTTTAGGGCTGAATCACCAGCTACAGCAAACGGAGTACCCATTCCATAAGTTGCAAGATCCCAACGTTCGTACCTCACAGGTTGTAGGGGACAATAATGACGTTACAGGCTCTCAGGGGGTTCATCTTACTGAGTTCAATAGTATCAATCCTGGCAGCGATAAGGATAACGTAACCGTAGAGCTTGATAATGTTTTTAACGTGGATAAAAAGAATGTTCGCCAGGTAACGGATCGCAATGCACCGACTGTAATTAACGCCGTGTTCAACTTCCGCAACTTCTGGGACGGACGAGCACAGGACACTTTTAACGGGGTAAACTCGTTTGGGTTGAGAGACTCCACAGCTAAGCTCGTGAAAGCAGATAAGCCAAACCAGCTAGAAGAGGTGCAAATTAGGCTCAACAATTCTTCTCTGGCTTCACAAGCGGTAGGACCGCCACTAAGTGCTGTTGAAGAATCTGCTACGGATCGTGAATTCGATGATTTGAGCCGGAAGTTAGCTGGGGGCAAAGGCAAGAAGCGACTGAGGGAGATTGCTAAGAAGCTACGCGGATTAACACCGTTAGGCAAACAGCTTGTTGCTACAGATGATAGCATCCTTGGTGGTTTAAGTAACGCGTCTAAGCCAGGTCTGAACACAAACTATCAGGAAATGATTAAGAAAGCCTTCGAGCCGCAGTGGTGGAAATCTAATCGGCTAATTACAGTTAGTACCGATGCTAACAATCAGCGAACCATTGCATTTGGCAAGGAAAAGAAAGCTCAAAAGGCAGATAAAGACGGAATCGTAGATGCCAATCAATTGGAGAGCCAGCAGTTCACACTGATGGATTACAACTTCCCGCTCTTCTTTGGACTCGCAATTCAGATGTACGAGTCAACGCTAGTATCAGATAATACACCTTTTGATCGGGCTGCAGCGGGAACAGGTGCTCTAACAGGTCAACAGCAGAAGGGTCTTACTGTTTTCCTAAACAATGGTTGCATCGCCTGCCATAAGGGAGCAGAATTCACGGCTGCTTCAGTGTCAAATGTGCAGATAAGCGGCAGACTCACACGCTCCCCAGCGCCTGGCAATCCAATCGAAGACACAGGCTTCTTCGGTATTGGTGTCCGAGCTGACCTGGAAGACCTTGGTCTGGGTGCTGAGGACAATTTGGAACCGTTGTCACGATCGCTCTCGGAGGCAGTGCTAGCCAAGCAAGGGCAATTCCAAACACTCTTCAACACACAGCCTATTGTCGCGGTTGGTGCTAATGATACTGTGGTGGCAAATGGACTTTTTAAGGCACCTACAATCCGCAACGTAGAACTCACTGCCCCCTATATGCACAATGGTGGAATGTCGACTCTGCGGCAGGTAGTCGATTTCTACAGTCGGGGCGCGGGGGATGACAATCCACTAAGACCTCGCCTCCGGCCCCTGAATCTGAGCGACGAGCAAAAGGAGGATCTGGTAGCTTTTATGAAAGCACTTACCGATGACCGAGTTCGTTATGAAAAAGCGCCTTTCGACCACCCACAGCTATTTATCCCTAATGGACATCCAGGAACTGAAACATCTGTTAGTCAGGACAAAGAGGGAAAAGCCACAGATGATTTACTGGTAATTCCTGCTGTCGGCCGGAATGGTGGCAATGGCACTCCAAACTTTTTAGGACTAGAACAATAGTGGGTACTAAAATAGTAAAGCTAATCAGATTGTAATTAGACAAAAGTAAAAATCTCTTAAAGTTCAACGTTGAACCTTAAGAGATTTTTAGTCAGGTTGTGTTGCAAAAATTGGGTCGGCTCTGGTAGATATACTCATTGAAGCATTAGCATAGGACTCATCTACGCCTAGAGCCTATGACAGAAACGCCTATCGAGTTACAAACTGGTTAAACAAACGCTTATGGTAGGTAATCTTTTCAGTATCTAAGGCATCCTGAATAATGTATTTACAGTAGCAGTTCTTGAAAAGGTAGTCCAAGGCTATTAGTAAACTTCTGTCTGAGGATTTGCACTCGCTTAGGAATATTGATAAAGGAATCCTTGGCGTTTGGACTCCAGTGATGAAGTATTGACTTTCACAACAACAAATTTATCGCTGTTTACGTGTATTTATTTAAGGCATTAGTAATTTATTGCACATAAAAACAGAAGGCGGCACTTCTAGCTGTGGGGTTTTGTGCAGTGGTTAGTAAAAGTAGGGTCACGCAACAATGGCAGTGAGTTAACAGGGAAGTAGGCTGTAGCTCAATGGTACAAAGGTAAGTACAAGTTGATAGCTAAACTTCCCATAGATTGAGAGTAATCGCTACCTAATTTCCGTTAACTTATTGCCATTTGGTTACAGGCGAACCAGTTCATCCGAGAGTTTTATCATCTGTGTCAATTTTTCTTGGTGGTGAAGAGATTGTTTGAGTTAGTAACTCACCAGCAAATTTTTGATTTCCCGAAGGCATTTATGTATGGTGCATTCATGAACCATTTAAGATTGCTACATAAATAAGTTTTAAGTTAGGAGATTAGACTACTTGAACATACAACTTTACAAGCGATATATTAAAAGATAATTGCTTAGGCGAAAAGAAATTCGGCGCTGCTTATAAGTATTTCATAAGAATTTTTTATGTAAAAGCAAAAGTTATAAGCTGATAATAAATATTGCTAATATTTTATTAAGTAATAGATATACTTTTTAATCAATTGTTAGTTAACTTATCATTTGTTAGTACGGAGCCAACAGGCATAAGCACTTATGCCACTAATCTAATTCCTCATCTCCAAAAGTTGCAACCAATATTACTTAGTTCGCAAAGAATAGATAATTATGATTGTTATTCAATACCAGCGAATTTAACTCCGGAGTGGGGTAGTCGAGGGCATTTGCGCCGTTTGCTATGGACTCAACTGCAATTACCAAAAATTTCCCAGCAACTGAAGTCGCATCTTCTATTCTCCCCTGTCCCTGAAGCACCGTTATTCACGGGCTGTCGGTACATTGTGACTGTACACGATCTTATCCCTTTACGCTTTGCTAAATTATCCCCCCTAACTGCTTACAGCCGCTACTATATTCCTCATGTCTTGAAGTGCGCCCAACACATTCTTTGTAACTCTACAGCCACAGCTAAAGACATTACCCACTTTTTTGGGATTAATCCTAGCAAAGTTACACCAATTTTATTGGCACACGACGCGGGCAATTTTCGCTTTCTCAACTTACCCAAATCTAACTACTTTCTTTATATCGGTAGACAAGATCCTTACAAAAACTTACAGCGACTGATTGCAGCGTTTGCAGCGATGCCAAATTACCATAACTATCAATTATGGCTAGCCGGAACCCCCGACCCGCGTTATACCCCCGGACTCCAAACGCTAGTAAACAAACTAGGGATAACTAATTACGTTAAATTTCTCGGTTATGTTTCTTATCGCCAACTGCCGATAATTATTAATAGCGCGATCGCCCTTGTGTTCCCTAGCTTATGGGAAGGCTTTGGCTTACCCGCCCTTGAAGGTATGGCTTGCGGTACTCCTGTAATTACTTCTAACGTCTCATCCTTGCCAGAAGTAGCAGGAGATGCGGCGATACTTGTCGATCCTTACAGTACACAGGAAATTAGCCTAGCAATGGAGACAATTGCTCATTCTGTAGAAATGCGATCGCAATTGTCTGAGCTTGGTTTAATCAGAGCAAAAGAATTTAGCTGGCACAAAACTGGACGGGCTACCGTTGAAATTTTGTCAAGATATTTGTAGAATTACCTGGGCTACTAGACACAAATCCGCATCTAAATAGTAGCGATATTACTGTCGTGTACAAAGACTGATACCCAAACGCTCTAGCTAGGAGCGAGGTAATAAAAATCTATTCAACTGTAGTAATTTTACAAAACCTTCATCAAAAATCAGCCTTTTGGTTTTGTATTTTATGTCAGTAATGATAAACCAGAGCTAGAATCAATGTGTCGAATTGTAAAGTACTTTGGGACAAGTGTTATGACTCCCTGTACCAACGAGCAAATCTCAGTTTGGCTGCGCGGATTACTAACAATTGCTTGGGCGGACGGCAACTTTGATGTCGAAGAACAAGAATTAATCGCAGCTTTGACATTAAATGACGACGACAGCACCAGCCAATTGAGAGCATTAGAGCCGATTACACCTCTAGAACTCGCGGCGGCATTTAAGCCTAGTGACAGCGCCACCGCCGAGAATTTTTTACGCACTGCTGTAATGGTAGCGATCGCGGATGGTATGTATTCTATCTGTGAAGCCAATCTATTGCATGAGTTTTGCCAGGCGTTAGGACTATCAGAAACAGCCCTAGACAGCTTGCAAAGTACCCTTTATAACGAAGAAACTGGCATGATCCCCAACTTTTATTTATTTACAGAGATTGATAACCCTGCATTGCGTCCTATCCGCAACTGGCTGGACGGACTAAAAATTCACGATCCCAAAGTAGCGCGGTTTGTGTGCAAAATGATTCCTGCTCAATGTCCTTTCGAGCGAGATGTCACGTTATTTGGGCGCAAAATCGTTCATATTCCGCCGATGTGCAAAATTAACCCTGTTTACGAGCAACTGGTAGATTTACGCTTTCGCGCCTTATCTTACCTAGCAGATGAATGTCAAGAAGATGTCTCAACTTACTGTTAGCGTTTAAGCCTTAGCATGGAATAACAGGCGCTTAGTAGAAAAGGTAGTAGAAATCGGCAGCAGTAATTCAATTTACAAGCTGTTAAACGTATTCTACAAACTTAATTACACCTAATCTACCCAATAGCTAACAGCTAAAAAATTATGCAATTTATCGATCGAGCCGAAATTGAAGTTGAATCAGGGAGCGGGGGCGACGGCATGGTAGCCTTCCGTAGAGAAAAATACGTTCCCGCCGGAGGCCCATCGGGAGGCAATGGGGGTTATGGCGGCTCGGTAATTTTTAAAAGTGTAGAAAACTTGCAAACATTGCTGGACTTTAGATACAACCATCGCTTCAAAGCCGATAATGGCGGACGCGGCGGACCCAATAATTGTACTGGAGCTTCGGGGAGCGATCTTTTAATTGAAGTTCCCTGCGGTACGGCAGTTTATGACGCGCAAACGAACGAACTAATTGGTGACTTGACTGAAAATGAGCAAACTTTGCGTGTCGCTCAAGGTGGTAAAGGGGGACTAGGCAATAAGCATTTTTTGAGCAATCGCAACCGCGCTCCCGAACACGCTCTACCAGGCTTACCTGGAGAAATTCGGATGATAACTTTAGAGTTGAAGCTTTTAGCCGAAGTCGGAATTATTGGGCTACCAAATGCAGGCAAATCGACGCTGATTTCTGCTTTGTCCTCCGCCAGACCAAAAATAGCTGATTATCCTTTTACTACCTTAGTGCCGAATTTGGGGGTAGTCCGCAAGCCTACAGGAGACGGGACAGTATTTGCTGATATTCCTGGATTAATTGCTGGCGCTCATCAAGGAGCGGGTTTAGGTCACGATTTTTTGCGCCACATTGAGCGCACCCGCGTACTTTTGCATTTAGTTGATGGTACGGCAACAGATCCAGTTAGTGACTATCAAATAATTCAACAAGAATTACACGCTTACGGACGAGGACTCGCCTCGCGCCCGCAAATTGTGGCGATTAATAAAGCCGATGCTATAGATAAAGAAACAACAGACGCGATCGCGCAAAAATTGAAGCTCTTAAGTCAAAGCTCTGTTTTTCTAATTTCTGCCGTCAGCCGTCAAGGATTGAATGAGTTGTTACAAACTATCTGGACGACTATTGACCGCCAAAAAGAGGTGCGGGAGGCCCAAGAAGTCTAACAGTCTGCCCCTTTATACTTACCTGGGAATTTGACTGCCTTCTGTTTCTCCTTGGGGGTGCGTTGTAGTAATAAATGGGGTTGGACTAGGATTTACTTGTGTTGCTGACGGTTTGTTGAATTGCTGGTACACAGTACGAGAAATTTGCCGAATAAGCTCTTGAGCGCGACCATCATTATGAGGGCGCTTGACCATTGCTACGGCAATATAGCGCTTGCCACTAGGCATATCAACTAACCCCACATCTCCTACCATTGAGCCAATATCTCCAGTTTTGTGAGCAATCGAAGCTCCTGCTCCCAACCCTTTTGGTAGTAAAGTTCTTGTTTTGGTGCGGCGCATAATTTCCAGAGTGCGATCGCGGGATCTTAAAGACATCAATTCACCGCGATCTACTAAGTTCATCAAATGCCCTAGATCCTTGGGGCTTGTGGTATTTGTCCCCGTCAAATCTGGCAAGGGATTATGAATTATTGTCGATTCCAAGCCCCAAGACTGGAAGCGTTGATTTAAGACTGCTATCCCGCCCATCCGGGCAATTAGCATATTTGTTGCCGTATTATCACTGATCTCAATCATTTTAGTTGCCGTTGCCAAAGTCGTAAACTGCGTCCCTACAGGTCGATACTGCATCTCTCCAGAGCCGCTACCAATTAGCTCTTTTTTGACTGTCAGCTTTTCATCCAAGCGAATTTTTCCCGCATCTACATCTTGAAAAAAGGCAACAAGTACGGGAACTTTGATTGTGCTTGCTGCTGCAAAAGGTAAGGAGCCATTCCAATCTAGGTAATTACGGGTATCGAGATCGACAAAAAAGACTCCTGGTGTTAGTCCTTTATTTTTCGCTCCTAACTGCTGTACGGCTGCTTTTAAGGAGATAATTTCTTGATTTAGCTTTAAAGCTGGAGGTACTAGGACTTTAGCTGTGCTTGAGGCGGTTTTGTTGATATTTTCCTGAGCAAGTTTCTCCTGCATCCGCGTTGCAGGATTTAGTACCGATAATAGAGTCCCAGCGATCGCACAAGTTCCTACCCCAAAAATTATTAACCGCAAGGCATATACCAATAGCCCATTAGACTTCTTGCTAGTTACGGGACGCTTTTTTACTGGTGGTGGTGTCCCCCTAATTACCTTGGCTGGGACTACCTGGGGCTTAGGGGTAGTTGGCTGCGAATAATTTGCCTTTTGGTTATTGGGCGCAGCCTTTGGTGGTAAATTCACTTGACGCGATCGCGATTTGCCGTTCATTACCGATGTTCCAACCTTAGTTTGCTTACCTAGCCCGACTTCAAGATTTGAGGTATCTCTTACTGCTGTTGGCTGCAAATTTTCCTTCTTATCAGAAATTTTAATACCTTGGCTAATAATTTGCTCTTGAGAATTTTTCCCTCTACCCTTTGGGGAAGAATTAAGACCAACTTGCGACCACTGCGATTTCTTCCCTACCAATGGCTGTTCCACGCCTAACTCCTAACACACATATTGATTGAGATTATTTGACAATAAACTTATAAAAACCCTTGATGCCCACCTTGGACGCTCAATTAATAACACATAGAGCAACTGACCGCCCAATTAATTACTAAAGCCGCACCAAATTAATCTAAAAATGCTCAATTGGGGAATTTTCCCTAAATAATCTCCGCACTACCCAATTTATTTAGATATATCTTTTTGATTTTCGGCGTTCTTCTGCAACGCCCACTGCATTTGGGCTAAGATACCCCTCAGCATATTTACTTCGTTTTTGTCAAGGTGAGCGCGGTTAAAGATTTGCCGAAATTTCTCCATCCGACTAGCGGCGGTGTGGGGATAAACATAGCCAATTGTCAGCAAAACCTGCTGCAAGTGCTGGTAATAGCCTTCTACTTCTTCAAAAGCAGCATAGTCTATTAATGGTGCAGAGCGATCGCTCTTTGAAAATGTCACCGATTGCGTAAGTTCGTAACAGCAAACTGCCACTGCCTGAGCCAAGTTTAGTGATGAATAGTTAGGGTTTGAAGGGATGCGAACAAAGCGTTGAGCGTAGTTTAATTCTTGATTGCTCAATCCTCGGCATTCAGGACCAAAAATAAGTGCTGAGGCTTGCTCCAGTGGTGTTTCTAGTAACCAAGGTAAAGCAGTGTGGGGGTGTTCTAGAGGCGAAGAAGCACGATCACGGGCAGTAGTTGCGATCGCCCGAACGCATCCTTGCAAAGCCTCTTCTAGCGTCTCTACTACCGTCGCCGCCGTTAAAACATCCAGAGCGTGAACAGCCATATGTTGCGCTTCTTCCGACTGGGGATCGCACTGAGGATTCACTAAAATTAGTTGCTGCAAGCCAAAATTTTTCATTACTCTAGCGATCGCGCCGATATTGCGATCGCCCGCAGGTTCAACCAAAACAATCCGTACCGATGCTAGTTTTTTTTCTTGAGTAACCATTTGTAAAATTAAATAGAATGTATTATAAAAATTTCTGTGCCACGCTCTAAATCAGATTTACCAAGTAAAATTTGTCCTGTATGCCAGCGTCCTTTCACTTGGCGCAAAAAATGGGAAGATTGCTGGGATGATGTGAAATACTGCTCGGAACGCTGTCGCCGTCGTAAAGGAAATCAGCAGTAGGGGCGTAATTTAATCTATCTATAAGCAATCAATCCTGCTTGTAAATAGGGGAAAGTATTAGTTAGAGCCAAAAAAACTTAGCTTTTTAACCATTTCCCGACTTTAAAGGTGGAGTCTATTACGTCTAAGCCAGCAATAAGTAAAAAGTAAATAACACATGGAGTTCAAAGGTGCAGCCTAAGTTAATTATTCATGGTGGGGCGGGGAGTTCGCTAAAAGGTAAAGGCGGACTAGAAGGAGTTAGGCGCAGCCTCAACAAAGTCATAGAAGAAGTTTATGCCCTGCTGAAGTCGGGAGCAAAGGCAAGCGATGCTGTAGTGTTGGGTTGTCAGCTATTAGAAGACGATCCCCGCTTTAATGCAGGTACAGGTTCAGTGCTGCAATCCGACGGCCAAATCCGCATGAGTGCCGCCTTAATGGATGGTACAAGTCAGCGCTTTAGCGGCGCTATCAATGTATCGCGGGTACAGCACCCGATCGATCTAGCTCACCACTTACAAAATTCTCCCGATCGCGTTTTATCTGACTATGGAGCCGCCGAACTATTAAGAGAATTACAAATACCGCTCTACAATCCCCTCACCCAATTGCGCTTAGAAGAATGGACTTTGGAGCGCCAGGAGAATTTTGTCAAAACGATGGCTGGAGTAGTAGCTGAACCAGAATTAGCAGAAAATGCCAGGCGCGGTACGATTGGCGTTGTCGCCCTCGATAGCAAAGGAAATTTGGCAGTAGGGACATCAACGGGGGGCAAAGGATTTGAACGCATTGGGCGAGTTAGCGATTCGGCGATGCCAGCAGGAAACTATGCCACATCTCACGCCGCCGTTAGTTGTACGGGGATCGGGGAGGATATTATCGATGAATGTTTGGCAGCCCGGATAGTAGTGCGCGTAACCGATGGATTATCACTAGACGAAGCTATGAAGCGCACTTTTACCGAAGCCCAGCACAACCAAAGAGACTTAGGCGCGATCGCTCTAGATGCCACTGGAGCGATCGCTTGGGGTAAAACAAGTGAAGTCTTGCTGGCGGCTTTTCACGATGGCGAAAAAATTGGCGACACTTTGGAAGATGAAGGTACGCTCACAGGTTGCCTTGAAGGATAAATTAGTAATTTATCCTTCACCTTTGGGCTAAACTTCTGCGTCATCAAGCTTCTTTTTCAGTCGCCAACCAGGTTTAATTATCTGCCGACTGCGCCCAATAACTAAGCAATCATCCGGTACATCTTCGGTAACGGCGGAACCTGCCGCAATATAGGCATCGGAGCCGATATTTAACGGCGCGACTAAAACGCTATTTGCACCTGTTTTCGTGCGACTTCCTATTTTAGTCGGGTGCTTATTTACGCCGTCGTAATTAGCAGTAATTGTCCCCGCACCGACATTAACTTGGTCTCCTAAAGTGGCATCTCCCAAATAAGACAAATGAGCGACATTGGTGCGACTTCCTAAGCTTGTTTTTTTCAATTCCACAAAATTTCCCACCCGACAGCTAGATCCAACTTCAACTTCTGTACGCAAATGAGTGTAGGGGCCAATTTGACTTTCAGCATGGACAATGCTATTTACAACTACTGAATACAGCACGGTCACATTTTCACTAATATGACTATTTTCAATCAAGCTGCCAGGTCCAATTCGACAGCCTGATTTAATTTCTGTATTCCCACGCAGATGGGTTTGCGGTTCAATAATTACGTCTGGGTGCAATTTTACCGTGTCATCAATAGTGATGCTGTCGGGATCGATCATTGTCACACCTGCCGCCATCCATTTTGATTTCACCCGTCTTTGCAAAATCTCGTAGGCTGTTGCTAGTTGTTCGCGATCGTTGATCCCGATCATTTCTTGATAATCTTCAACATCAACTGCCATCACTTGCTCTAACTGATTTACAGCATCAGTTATGTAATATTCTTGCTGGTCGTTATTTGCTTGCAAGTGGGGCAACACTTCCATCAATTTTGACCAGTTAAAACAATAAACTCCGGCATTGATACGACGATTTTGTTTTTGGGCGGTGGTACAGTCTCGATCTTCGACAATTTCTTTAACAATATTGCCATTACAAAATACCCGCCCGTAGCCTTGAGGATTGGGCAATTGTGCCGTCAGAATCGTCGCTGAGTTTTGATGCTCCTGATGAGCCTGTAACAACTGTTTAATAGTTTCAGTCCTTAGAAGCGGGACATCGCCGTTTAATACCAGCAAATCCCCTGTAAAACCTTCTAAATAAGGAATTACTTGTTGGACAGCATGACCTGTCCCCAATTGTTCTGTCTGCTCGACAAATTCTACCGCCGGCAAGAAGTGACCGTTTGTTTCTGCCTGCAAAGCTGTTTTAACTTCCTGCGCTTGAAAGCCCACAATTACCAGCCGCCGATGTGGGGAAATAGTCTGCAAACTCTCCAACACTCTTTCTACAAGACTCCGCCCACCCAGCAAGTGTAAAACCTTGGGCAAGTTCGATTTCATTCGCGTTCCGCGTCCCGCCGCTAAAATTGCTACTGCTACCATACTTACTTATTAGCTATCAGGTGTCAGTTTAGATAATAGCTGAGTGCAGAACTCCTACGCGCGATCGCGCTTGTCTCTAAATTTTTTTCTAAGTGGGCGTTTGCCACCCAATAAAGTCAGTAAACGCCTGCACCAATTTAGGGCTACGCCACCCCAAATCCCTTTCTTGCGCCAGGATTTGTAAGGATTCTTCAGGCGAGAAGGCGCGTTTGTAAGGGCGATTGCTTGTAAGCGCATCGTAAATATCAATCATCTGAAATACTTGAGCTAAATAAGGAATTTCATCGCCTACCAATCCATAAGGGTAGCCCGAACCATCCCAACGCTCGTGATGATGGCGAATAATGGGGAGAACTCCAAGCATCGTCCGCAAAGGCTGACAAATCTTCTCACCAATTAAAACGTGCTGCTTCATAATTTCCCATTCTAGAGATGTTAGCTTTCCTGGCTTGAGCAGCACAGCGTCAGGAATGCCAACTTTGCCAATATCATGCAGGTAACCACTCCACTGCAAGTTCCGCATTTGCAGAGGTGTCAGTTTTATAAATTGTCCAAAAGCTGTCCCTAGGCTTACCAACCGTTCGCAGTGGTCTCCAGTATCGGGATCTCGACTCTCTACGGCTCTAGCTAGAGAAAATAGCACTTGCTCAGTGCGATTCAAGTCTTCGTTTAGGCGCTTTTGCCCGATCAAAGATTTGACACGAGCCGATAGTTCTGGACGATCAAATGGTTTAGTTAAAAAGTCATCTCCGCCAGCTTCTATGCCTCTTATTCTTGATTGTTTATCGCTTAAAGCTGTAATAAAAATTACTGGAATTAGTCTAGTTTGTTCATCTTGCTTAAGTCGCTGACAAACTTCAAACCCGTCCATTTCCGGCATCATTACATCTAGCAATATTAAGTCTGGCTGAATTTCCATCACGCGTTCTAGGGCTACTGCACCACTTTCTGCTTCGGAAACTTCGTAGCCGTCTAATTCTAATAGTGCCATTGCCGTCATCCGGTTAGCTGCATAGTCGTCAACCACCAATATTTTAGCTGGAGATAAATCAACGTCAGTAGCTAATTTATTTGTTTTATAAGTAGAAACCATTGCCTTATCAGTCCAGTTAACATGGGTAGCTGTTTACAAGTTGCTGTTTGAAATTAATGATTAAAAGATTAATAATTTGTGCCTAAAACTTAATTTCTTTACTCTTAATCTAGGATGAGTGCAGAAAGCTGCTATTTGTTGCTGAGACTTTTTCTCAGCCTTATGTATATTTGAACACATTAGACTTTGTGTACCTATTAAGAGGTTAGTGGCTAAATTTTATATTTGACTTAATAACCCAATTTAAAGTTTAAAAAATTATTAACTACCACTTAGAAGCATTGCTAGGTAAGCCGAGAAAATTATGAGTTAAGTTGGTGTATTTACAGTATGAATAATCGCTCTAGAAAGTAACTCCGTTAATTTACGGATCTTTCTCAAATTTTCTGCGAGTACGTCTGTGCCAACGAGCGGTAGGTTCTAGAAGGCTAATTTGTTGTTCTTGCTGCCGCCTAAGCAAAATTACTGCGCTCAAGTCTTGTAAATAAGGATCGCGATAGGGAATTGCGGCACGAGTAAGCAAATGTTCTTGCTGGAGCTTAGATAGCGGCGGCAATTCATACCTGGCAGCAATAGTACTAGGCGATCGCCTGCCAATAGAGTTGCACGTGCTAATATGCAGTCCTGCCGCTTGCAGTGCTGTTCTCACGGCGGCGGCAGCAGAATAAGTTGCAAGTATGCCCCGCTCGTGCAAATAACTAGCAACTAAGTTGATAAATTCTATAGTCCATAATTGCGGACACTTTGGCGGTGAAAATGGATCAAGAAAAATTGCATCGGCGGCAAAGCTTGATGGGATAAGCTTAATTGTCTGCCTAGCGTCCCCTAATAGTAAAGTTCCCTGACATCGCGCTGTCTGTACTTGGCGATCGGTAGCAAGGGTAGTCAGAATTTGCAAAATACGCGGCTCCCAACTATCAAGTAAACCATGAGAAATCGCGCTATTTATGACATCAATATTCGACTCTAAAGCTATTACCTCTACAAAACAATTGGGATTAACTGTCCAAATTTTAGCTAAAGCCGCCGCCGTGTTGTAACCCAGTCCGTAACAAACATCTAATAGAGTGATCGCTGGTTGATGAGCTTTGATCTCAAGCTCCGTTGAGGCAACAAACTTTTGTTCGGCTTCAGTTTTCGCCCCACTCTGGCTGTGAAATGTCTCCTCAAATTCCCCAGAATAGAAAGTGTAGGAGTTATCTGCTGTCAATTGTGGTAAAAAGAAGTCGCAAGTCATAGCCCATACACGCCAAGCATCAAGTCTAAAATATTGTCAAAACTATTAGCAGGAATTATTTAGCTTTAACTAAAAGGCAATTTTTAGCTAATATTCCGTTAACTGTATTAAATTTTCCTATGCATATCCCAACAGTAGTTTCTGCTTCATGGCTTTACGAACATAAGGACGAGCCTCAACTTGCGATCGCCGACTGTCGTTTTTCCTTAGCCGATCCCGAATTGGGAGCGCAACAATACAAAGAAAACCACATTCCAGGCGCTTGTTATTTTGACCTCAATAACGATCTTTCTAGCCCCAAGCAGCAGCATGGTGGTAGGCATCCTTTACCCGATTCGGAAGTATTAGCGCAAAAATTGTCTGCAATGGGTGTAGATGCTCAAACTTTAGTTGTAGCTTACGATGACTCGCGCTTTGCTTTTGCCGCCCGTTTGTGGTGGCTGCTGCGTTATTTGGGACACGATCGCGTTGCAGTATTAGATGGTGGACTCAAAGCTTGGCAAAGTCTGGGATTACCTGTTACAGACGCTATTCCCCAAAGGCAACGGACGCAGTTTACTTGGCAACTGCAACCATCACTCCGAGTAGACATAACAGACGTTAAAGCGCGTAAGGATCTACCAGGGGTAACGCTCGTAGATGCTAGAGAAGGCGATCGCTATCGCGGCGAAAGAGAACCCATCGATCCTATTGCTGGACATATTCCTGGCGCGGTCAATTATCCTTGGCAAGATGTTTCTAATAGTGATGGGTACTTATATTCTCCTCAAGAGCAACTCCAGAAATGGCAGCAATTACAAGATCGGGAAATTATTGTTTATTGTGGCTCTGGTGTCACTGCTTGCGTCAATTTATTATCTTTACACTTAGCTGGAATTAATACGGGTTCCCTCTATGTTGGGAGTTGGAGCGACTGGTGCAGTCACGTGTGCGTTGCTAAGAAGAAGTAGAAAACTATATTTATTTGCGGCTATTAGCGCCTGCCTATTCTCACTAGATGTTAATTTATGGCAAATAACTTGATTTCCTTGCCTTTAACGTCTATACCAAGATCGGGGGAAGTATCCTTAAAAGTTGTCAAAACCTGTAAATTCAGTCAATTTAAAGGTAAGTTTTAGATAAAGTGCCATATATTATGTCCGTACTTAACATAAGTTATCAATTAAACGCATTTTTATTCTCAAAGGATTCTGCAATATAGATATATTTTTATTGATTGAAAATAGGTTGAGACTTTCATAAAAAACCTCAGTCTCTATATTGTTATAATTTGCTACTCAACTTAAATAAATTATTAGGTGTATTTTTTTATGTCGTGTTTAATGAATCGGCTGTCTATTTTTGTAGACGGCAATAATATGTTTTATGCCCAACAAAAAAATGGTTGGTTTTTCGATCCTAGGCGAGTATTAGAATACTTAAGAAAAGAGAAACTAAATACAGAATTAATTAATGCTTTTTGGTATACAGGATTGAAAGACGCTCAAGACCAACGAGGTTTTCGAGATGCTTTAATTAGTTTAGGATATACAGTAAGAACAAAAATACTTAAAGAATATTACGATGATACGTCGGGGAGATACTCGCAAAAAGCAAATTTAGATATAGAAATAGTTATAGATATGTTTAATACAGTAGAGCAATACGACCGAGTAGTATTATTTAGTGGAGATGGAGATTTCGAGAGAGCAATTGAACTATTAAGATCGAAAAGTACCCATATTACTGTGGTATCTACCGAAGGAATGATCGCAAGAGAATTACGTAATGTTACTGATAGATATATAGACTTAAATGATATTCGCGAATACATCGAGAAGCTAGACTTGTAAATAAAAACTAAAATATTATATTGAAGCTAATTAAGGAGAGTATAAAGAAATGACTCAAGAACAGCAAGATAAAATAATCATTTTTGATACCACGTTGCGCGATGGCGAGCAATGTCCTGGAGCAACCCTAAATGTAGATGAAAAGCTGTTAATCGCCAAGCAGTTAGCAAGGCTAGGGGTAGATGTAATCGAAGCCGGATTTGCTTATGCTAGCCCTGGAGACTTTGAGGCAATAAAAAAAGTTGCCGAAGCCGTAGGTACAGCAAATGGCCCAGTAATTTGTTCTCTAGCAAGAGCAATTAAGAATGACATCAAAGCCGCAGCCGAATCATTGAAACCCGCAGTAAAAGGGCGAATACATACATTTATTTCTACGTCAGATATTCATCTAGAATATCAGTTGAGAAAAACTAGAGCCGAGGTACTAGAAATTGCTGGGGAAATGGTAGCTTATGCAAAATCTTTCATGGATGACGTGGAATTTTCAACAATGGATGCTACCCGAACCGAGCCAGAATATTTGTACCAAGTATTAGAAAGAGCGATCGCGGCGGGTGCAACAACTATTAATATCCCCGATACTGTAGGCTACACAACTCCGAGCGAATTTGGCGAACTAATTAAGGGAATTAGAGAAAATGTCCCGAATATCGACAAAGCAATTATTTCCGTTCACGGACATAATGATATCGGCTTAGGCGTTGCCAACTTCCTAGAAGCAGTGAAAAATGGGGCAAGGCAACTAGAATGCGCGATTAATGGGATTGGGGAACGAGCCGGAAATACAGCCCTAGAAGAAGTTGTGATGGCGCTACACGTCCGGAGGCAGTATTTTAACCCCTTTGTTGGCAGAAGCGCCGAATCTGTTGCGCCGCTAACTAATATCGACACTCGCCAAATTTATAAAACTTCTCGCTTAGTTTCCAACTTGACGGGAATGTTGGTGCAGCCGAATAAAGCAATTGTGGGTGCAAATGCCTTTGCTCACGAGTCGGGGATTCACCAAGATGGGATTCTAAAAAATAGGCTCACCTATGAGATTATGGATGCCGAATCGATTGGATTAACCGATAATCAAATTGTTTTGGGCAAACATTCCGGGCGCAATGCTTTTCGCACTCGGCTGAAAGAATTGGGCTTTGATTTGCCAGAAGACGAGCTAAATAAAGCCTTTTTGAAGTTTAAAGAATTGGCAGATAAGAAAAAAGAAATATCTGATTGGGACTTAGAGGCGATCGCAAATGACGAAATCCAATCAAGTCCAGAAATGTTCCGCGTAGAACTTGTACAAGTTTCTTGTGGCGATCGCTCTACGCCTACAGCTACAGTAACGCTGCGGACTCCAGAAGGCAAAGAATTAACTGATGCAGCGATCGGTACGGGGCCTGTAGATGCGGTATATAAAGCAATTAACCGCGTCATAAATGTCCCAAATCAATTAATTGAGTTCTCGGTGCAGTCAGTAACAGCGGGAATTGATGCGATCGGCGAAGTAACAATTAGGTTGCGCTATGAAGAGCGCGTATTTTCTGGCCATGCGGCAAATACAGATATTATCGTCGCTTCTGCCCAAGCGTATGTAAATGCCTTGAATAGACTGTATGGGTCATTGCACCAAGAAAAGCGTAGTCAAATGGCACAAGAAGTTTAACGTACAGGCAGACCGAGAGGTCTGCCTGTACAGAGGTTAAAGCGATCGCACCAGGTGCGCTCCTAAGTATGGGTTGATTCTACGTCGTCGTATATTTTGTACAGAAAAATTGCCAGCGAAGATAAATATATGACAGATGAAGTATTTGCTAGAGAAAGGCAATTTCACGACCAGTGGGCATCAACAATTGATGTGGACGGAATCAACGTTAAAGAATACTTTGAGGCTTGTACTGCCCCGGAAAATCGCTTTATATTGAGATATATAGGCGATATTAAAGGTAAACGCTTATTAGATTTAGGCTGTGGTGCTGGAGAAAATAGCGTTTATTTTGCCAAAAAAGGAGCGCTGTGTGTTGCGTCCGACTACTCACCAAAAATGGTAGAAGTAGCCATGCAATTAGCTGAAGCTAACGGAGCCATGATTGAGGGTCGGACAATGAACGCGGAGTCTCTTGATTGCCCTGATAACAGCTTTGACATCGTTTATGCCTCTAACTTGCTGCATCATTTACCTAATCCTCACACTGTTATCAAAGAAATGCACCGCGTTCTTAAGCCCGGTGGAAAAGCTTGTTTTTGGGACCCTTTAAAGCACAATCCGATTATTAATGTATATCGTCGAATTGCGACTTCAGTAAGAACAGAAGACGAAACACCTTTAGATATTAATATTGTAAAGTTTATAGAATCTCAGTTTACTAATACTACTTATGATACATTTTGGTTAGCTACTTTATGGATCTTCTTACAATTTTACTTAGTAGAAAAAGTAGATCCAAATAAGCAGCGTTATTGGAAAAAAATTATTATAGAGCAAGCAAGATTGCAGCCAGAATATCAGCGTTTAGAAAAGTTAGATGTAGTTTTGAAAAAAATTCCTTTAATGAAGCGTTTTGCTTGGAACTTAGCTGTAGTAGCAACAAAATAACTACTTAGATTAATTTATACTAACACTGTTACGAAATTATTTTACCGCTACTTTTTGACCCGTCAAGTTAACACAGCGATTAAGCAAATCTAATTTATTAAAGTGCGATCGCTAAACATTTAACTTCTTTTAAAATATAGTGATCGCAATTTGAATTCCCTGTTAATTCATTGCAAAGATTCCGGGAAAATTGCGCCATATTAAATAGATTTCTCCTTGGCGGGGTAACTATTGGAGTCCTTCGGAGTCTAAAATTTCTGTCATTTGGGTTTGAGCGAATTCTCCCCAGTCTCGGTCAAATTGCCTATCTGTTGGTTTTTGAGTTTGGTAGAAGGCGCGTAACTGATTTTCTATCTGCTGTCGATACCACAATCGCAAGCCTGCTTCCACCGCCGCCGAACGATTTTCTGTTATGCGATCGATATCTTGAAGCAGTTTAGCATCGACGGTAATTGAGATTTGTTGTTTGCTGACTGGTTGAGTCATGAGTCAGAAAATAATATTATTTGTATGATAATCTGTCGCCCATGCGATCGCCCAAGGTAGGTAATAGTGATTCTTGGGGGTTTTTGGGGAATCCTGAAGTTATGACCTTTAAAGTTACAGCGTCAGAAATGGAAAATGCGATCGCTCTTACCCAAACCCCTGAAGAACAAGAATTAGAGAAGAAGTTAGCCGAATTAGCTGCACTTGAAATAGCACTAGCGGGGCGGGAGTTGGATTTGGCAACAAACCAAGCCCAGTTACACGCTTTTGAGCGGGAATATCTGCGAATTGTGTGGGGAGTCGATACACCGAAATCGATCGGCTAGAGGCTCAAATTGCTGAGTATATGGCTTATTTGGAATCAACTAAAGACTTTAAGCCATCAAGTTATTTTTCGAAGCTTTAGCGTACTGAAGAATACAATCAGCAACGTACTTTCCAAGATTAACAGGCACAGCATTACCAATCATTTGTTCCATACAAGTTTTAGTACCAAACCATTTAAAGCTTTCTGGGAAAGTTTGAATATAGCTTCTTTCCAATGTAGTTAAAGGACGAATATTAATACTTGGTTCGCAAAGATCGCCATCATGCTTTTTGTATCCTTTAGGCAAAGGTCTGTTTACACCTCTAATAGTTGGGCTTGGCTCATGGACGCTAAAAATACCCCTTCTTGCATAGCTTCTAGGATGCCTATAATAGTATTCAAAATCTAATTTTTCTCCCATGTAATCAAATATTGTCATGGGATGATTAGACTGATTTTCAATAAGATACTCATCTAAAAACCCATCTCTTGAATTTATGTGTCCAACTAAAACAAACCTTTTTCGAGTCTGAGGAACTCCACAATAACTAGCATTTAAAACTGTATAGCTCAATCCGTAGTTGCTTGCTTTAAAAGATGAAATAGCTGCTTGTAAAATAGGACTATTTCTAATTCTTTCTACATTTTCCATCAAAAACCATTCTGGTTTAACCTCCGCGATAATTTTCGCGTAGGAAACTGTTAAATCGGCTCTACCTAAAGTTTCATCTCTCCTCCCCGCACTGGAAAAATCCTGACATGGTGGGCCACCGATAATCATATCTGGCTGCCATTTTCTAAAAACTTCAAAATCTTCAAGTGTTGAAAGATCAATTTGAAAAATAGGATGAGCAAAGTTAGCTGTATAAACGTCGCAAGCTTCTTTCCAGTTATCAAAAGCTGCAACTACTTCAAAACCAGCTTTTTGAAAACCCATTGAAAGACCGCCACAACCAGCAAATAAGTCAACTACTTTCATTGTTTTACGTGAATTTAGATATTTAATTAAAAAGCTCTGGCGAGTTAAAGACGATAGCATCAAATCGTCGCTCAGGACTTAAGAGATTTTGCCCACCTCCAATAATGATTTCTTTAATCTGTTGTTTAGTAATTCTTGGCTTGGTTAAAATCTCGCTCTGCATATACGGATATGTAGTTTTACCATTTACAGCGAAAGCCTTATCGTTTTTGTGTCGTAAGATAATTCATCAATTACTTTTCTATGATTTATTTGACCGTGCAGGCTAAAATCGTAAAGCATTTTAAAAAGCCAAACTGCTGTTCTTACTTGGCGTGTTATGGTTTTAAATGCAATGAGTTCTCGTCTTGCTATATCTAAAAATAATTGGGTAAAAGCAAGATTGCTCCAAACAAAAACATCTAAGCAATTTTCTGATAGCTTAGGGCTTTTTCCTTCAGTTTTCCATACTGGCTGCATAACCAGAGGCTCTTGTTTTTCTAAAATGGATAAAATTATTCTATCAACGGCTTCTCTCATTCTAATTACAGAGGAGAGAATATTTATACCTTCTTGCCAATCTTCAATTGCTGCAAATCCTTCGCCAATTAAGTTTATTAGTCTACTCAAATTATCTTGAAAATGTACGGCGATACTACAGGCTAAGTAAACAATAGTGTCAGGTCTAATTACTAATTCACAACCAAATTTATCTTCGGTTAAATTGCAAGTTGAATTATCTGGAAGGGCTGTTAATTTTACTTCTAGTCCTTTTAGACAATTTCTATTATTTCTACTTAGCGTAACTAAATCAATTCTGGGAAAATTACCTATAACAAGTTGTTGAAATGGAACGTAGGGACTTTCAAAAGAATAAAAAATATCTTCACAATTTGGATTTATCCCATAAAGCTCTGTGGTACTGATGCTACTGTGATAAATCTGAAGATTTTCATTGAGTTTCAAATACACATTTTCAAATCCATGATGCTCAAGAAAAGCTGCTAATGATGCGGGGAAAGATGAGTTAAATTGATTTTTACCCCAGTCATCTTTTTGACTAAAATTTCGATTTGAATATTTAATTCCAAAAAGACCAGGTTTTTGAAGATCGCGCATTGAAGGTTTTATATAAGTTATTTTAGGTATTTAGACAAAAATCAATCGCGTATCGTACTGACAAATGCGGCTACAAAATCATAAACAATCATTTGAAATGGAGCTAGGAAAATCTTGTTAAAATCTACCCTTGATAGCTAAGAAGATACTCCTCTGCTCTTAACTTAAGGTGATCGCCCTCTAAAATCAGATTATCAATTGCTTGCTTAATTTCCATGTAAGGTTGTCTAGCCAACTTCTTTTCTCGTTCCGTTGCGCGTCGGGTTTCTGCCCTGAGTCTCCCCGCCCACTTGTGTTTCCCGAAAACATCCAACCCAACGGAAACCAGACTATCAGCACTAGATTGGGCTGCATCCTGGTTAATAATGCTTATGCTTGCACTTGATTCTTTTTTAATAGCTCTTAGTTGCTTTTGGAGTAAATTAATTTGCTTGATCTGTAGCTTCACAGATTTAGGATTGTCGAGAGTTAGCGATAGTTTTGACGCAATGTGCTGGAGTTCTTCTAATGTAGCCATGATAATTATTGAGTAGGCTCTACATTTAGAGTACCCGACTAACCATTGCTAAATTAGGTCTTAGTCTGGAAATATTCAAGGATTGTCTAGTTCAACGGTAAAAGTTTCATTACCTACGGTAACGCGATCGCCTGTAACTAATTTTCGTCCCCGCCGAGTTTCAATTTCGCCATTAACCAAAACATTGCCGTCAAGTATCATCAGCTTGGCTTGTCCGCCTGTGGGTGCTACTCCCACCCATTTCAAAAATTGGTCGAGTTTGATAATGTTGTCTATTTGAGTCATTGGGCGATCTAGGGTTGTACTGTCCTTACGACTACAGAGCCATAATAAACTTATGACGGCAAAGTGCGATCGCTTATTAGGAGTTAAAGGTGAAAAGTATAAGCATACATGAATTTAGAGATAAGGCTGCTTACTATCTAAAAAGTCGTGAAACGATCTCCGTCAAACGTCATGGTAAGATAGTTGGCTTTTACGTTCCAGTTAAAGAGTCAGATGAAACAGAAGTTCAAGCCGCATTGACACGCCTTTCTCAATCAGTGAATGAAGCATTGACACAGAGCGGTTGGGATGAGGAAAAACTAAGTATTGCCTTAGACTTGTCCCAACCTGAATAATATGCGCTTAGTTGTCGATACAAATATTTTGGTTTCTGAGTTGACGCGCAAACGGGGACGAGAGTTAATTATTCATCCAAGTTTAAAACTATACATAGCACAGATGGCTTGGGAAGAAACTCGTCATGAGTTGGGTAAACGAATTGAAAAAATGGTACGCAAGGAAGTATTTTCTCAGGAAGCCGGGCAAAATTTATTAAGTGATGCAATTACTCTTGCTGAGACTAAATTAATTATAGTACCTCATGAAATTTACGCTTCATGGGAAACTATAGCTAGACTGCGTATTCCCCGCGATCCCAACGATTGGTTTACTGTCGCCTTGGCTTTAGTTTTACCCGCAGGCATTTGGACGAATGATGGTGATTTTTTGGGATGTGGTTTACCAACTTAGACTACAGAAACGCTCCTGTCTCATCTGTCACTATCTAATTGAATGTTTCAATAATTAAAAATATGGATAAACCCGCCGCTCCTTCCCGCCTAGACTACTACTACACCCAAATTAAAACTATTATCCTTGCTCGGCAAAATCCGATTACAGGCTTGCTCCCAGCTAGTACGGCGATTACTGCTCACGGTGATTATACCGATGCTTGGGTTAGAGATAATGTTTATAGCATTTTGGCAGTTTGGGGACTAGCGATCGCCTATCGCAAAATAGATGAAGTTCAAGGGCGCACCTATGAGTTAGAACATAGCGTAATTAAGTTGATGCGCGGGTTATTGTTTGCCATGATGCGCCAAGCAAGTAAAGTTGAACAATTTAAACACAGTCAAGCATCCATTGATGCGTTACACGCCAAATACAACACCCAAACTGGCGATATTGTTGTCGGTGATGGCGATTGGGGACACTTGCAACTAGACGCAACTTCAATTTTTATCTTGATGCTGGCGCAAATGACCGCTTCGGGGTTGCAAATTGTCTTTACCCTGGACGAAGTTAATTTTATTCAAAACCTGGTTTATTACATTGGGAGAGCTTACCGTACTCCTGATTACGGCATTTGGGAGCGGGGAAATAAGATTAATCACGGCAATTCGGAATTAAATGCAAGTTCTGTCGGGATGTCTAAAGCCGCCTTAGAAGCGATCGCCGGACTCGATTTATTTGGGGTACGCGGTAGCCAAGCGTCGGTAATTCACGTTTTACCCGATGAAATTGCCCGCGCCCGAATTACTCTAGAAAACCTATTACCGCGAGAATCTGGCTCAAAAGAAATTGACGCGGCGCTGCTAAGTATAATTAGCTTTCCGGCGTTTGCAGTAGAAGATGTTTTATTAGTAGAGCGCACCAGAAACGACATTATTAATAAATTGCAAGGAAAGTATGGCTGCAAGCGCTTTTTACGCGATGGACATCAAACAGTTTTAGAAGACAGTCATCGCTTGCATTACGAACCTTGGGAACTCAAACAGTTTGAGCATATAGAATCTGAATGGCCATTATTTTTCACTTATTTACTGTTAGATGGCATCTTTCGGGGAGATACGGAGCAAGTCAAAGACTATCAAGAGCGCTTGCAACCGTTATTAATAGAGCAAGATGGATTGCAGTTGTTACCAGAACTTTATTATGTTCCCCAAGAAAACGTTGAAGCGGAGAAAAAAGCCCCATCATCTCAAAAGCGTTTAGCTAATGAAAATGTCCCCTTAGTCTGGGCGCAAGGCTTGTATTTGCTTGGTCAAATGCTGAGTGAGAAATTGTTGTCAGTGGGAGATATTGACCCCTTGGGGCAGCATTTACGCTTGGGACGCGATCGCCAAGCACTGGTACAAATTGCCCTCTTAGCGGAGGATGAAGACCTGCAAGCCCAGTTAGAAGTCTATGGGATTCAAACCCAGACACCCCAACAATTAGAGCCGATTCAGGTGAGACTCGCGGGGGATCTTTCGGCAATTTTTACCCAAATTGGACGCAATGATAAATTAGGCTTAACAGGTCGTCCGGTACGGCGGTTGAGGAGTTTGATTGCGTCCAGAATCTTTCGTATTCGCGGCGAAACGATTGTATTTTTACCTTCATTTCTAGACGTGCAACAGTTTTATTTAACCCTTGACTATCATTTTTTGGTAGACGAGTTTAAAAATGAATTAGCTTACATTCAGCAGCATTGGCGCGAACTGGGTCGTCCTACTCTAACTTGGAAGCTCACTCATAGTATGTTTGAAACAGGTAGCGAGGCAATCCTGGCACTTATGCAGGAACTCCAAGCAGGACTTTGTAATGGTGTAAAAGTAAAGTTGGGGCGGTTAAATCAGTTGATGCTAACGGCGACTACCGAGCGGATAGATTTTATCCATGACTTTAATTTTGCCCAATCACCGCTTACCGACGCTACTCCTAGGAAATATTATTTAGCTTGTCTCCCAGAAAAAAATCAGCCCCTAGGTAAAACTCAAGAATTTCAGATAGAGCGGGAAACTAACCCGCAATTTTTATTAGATTGTTTGCGCGGTTCTAATAATATCTACGAGCAAATTGAGTTGTTGCAGACATTGAAACGTTTGCAGGGAATAGAATTTGACACAGGTTTTGGCGGCTTAGACCAAAAAGTAGCGATTACCCAAGGGGTAGCGCCAGGGGCGATCGCAAACTTATTAGATGAAGTTTATACCCAAGCAGGAAAAGCCGGAATTTGGGCAGTAGTACGGAGAGCGGCGGGTTTGCGGCAAATGGTAGATATTGGTTTATCCGATCAAGTGACAAAAATGCTAGTACGCGGCAAGCAAATCGCTGTAGGCAAGTCCTATAGTATAGATTCGCTAATTTCGCGTCCGGTATCTAGTAACGAGATTGCCGCAAAAATTGATCGCTTTTGTGGGGAAGATATACGCGATCGCGTTTTAACTCAAGAAATCCTCATTTATTGCGGTTTACTAATTCGCGCAGAACCCCAACTGTTTAGCGGTTTACTAACTTTAAAGGTAGGCTATCTAATTTTACTGATGACTAGCGATCTTGCCCGTGAGTTAGGCGTAACTCAAGATGAAGCTTACGAGCATTTAATGCAACTATCGCCTTTTGAAGTCAAGTTGCGATTGCGCCAAGTATTAGTTGGTTATGAAGGTATGAATCAACTATTGCGCCAGCAAGAATCTCTGCACGTCAAGCAACAAGAAAGCGATATAGAGTGGGTAGTTGTGCCAGCGCCAGACAATCAAATGCTCACAGAAAGTTGGCATCAACAAAGGCAATGGGACGGTTCTACAAACCGCGTACCAAAGGATTTTTATCAAAGGGTATGGCAATTATTGCACCACTGCAAAGGTGTAGTTATTGGCGATAAATTAGAGCGACGCAATCGTTTAGATAGCGACTTAATCCTGGCAATGACACCGGGAGAGAAAAATTTTGCACTGCAAGTCGAGCATTTGCTGAACAAAATAGAAGCGCCAGAGTATAGACAAGTGAATTTAGAAGCCTTAATGGAACTTGCAGAAATCGCCCAGCGCAACCCAAAATTACAAATTGAGGAATATATTGTGCTGGATGTGTTGGTAGGTCATGCGGTACGTTTAGGATGGCTAGAAAATAATGCTGAAAAAGGCGATCGCTATGATGAATATAAAGCCGCCGCGTGGAATTCTTTTTACAACACTTCTCCCACAGAATGTGCGGCGCTAGTTGTAAAAGCCGTCCGCTTTCTTACTCAATTTGGGGCTTAAGCTAAAGATAGAAATAAGAGAAAAAACATGGAAATAGGCGTTCCCAAAGAGACAAAAGACCAAGAGTTTCGCGTGGGTTTGAGTCCGAGTAGCGTCCGGATGCTCAAAGAAAACGGTCACAACATAGCTGTAGAAACTCTTGCAGGTATGGGTTCGGGTTTTACAGATGAGGAGTATCAGCAAGCTGGGGCGCAAATTGTTAATGCTGTAAATGCTTGGAATCGTCAGCTAGTAGTTAAAGTTAAAGAACCCGTAGCCTCAGAGTACGATTTTTTAGCTAAACAGTTGTTGTTTACCTATTTGCATTTAGCCGCAAACCGCCCCTTGACCGAACAATTGATTGATTCGGGGATAACTGCGATCGCCTACGAAACTGTAGAACTTTCTGGCGCTAATAAACTACCCCTCCTTACGCCCATGAGCATCATTGCGGGACGTTTAGCGGTGCAATTTGGGGCGCGGTATCTCGAACGTTCTCAAGGCGGTAGAGGGATTCTTTTAGGGGGCGTACCAGGTGTTAAACCAGGAAAAGTAGTAATTTTAGGTGGCGGAATCGTTGGTACAGAAGCGGCGAGAATTGCCGTAGGAATGGGTGCGGCGGTACAAATCATTGATGTAAATATCGAGCGTTTGGCATATCTTGAAACTATATTTGGCTTTAGAGTAGAGCTACTTTACAGCAATTCTGCCCAGATTGAAGCGGCGGTAAAGGATGCCGATTTGCTCATTGGGGCGGTTTTAGTTCCAGGACGTAAAGCACCGATTCTTGTCCCGCGTAGCTTAGTTAGACAAATGCGATCGCGTTCAGTTATTGTTGATGTTGCTGTCGATCAAGGCGGTTGTGTCGAAACAATGCGCCTAACTTCTCATACTCAGCCTACCTATCTAGAGGAGGGAGTAGTGCATTATGGAGTTGCTAATATGCCCGGTGCAGTACCTTGGACGGCAACCCAGGCGCTCAATAATAGTACGCTGCCTTATGTTTTACAATTAGCCAATCTCGGCGAAAAAGCCTTAGAGATTAACTCTGCTTTGGCGCTTGGGGTAAATGTAACTAAGCATAAATTGGTACATCCGGCGGTGCGAGAGGTGTTCCCGGACTTAGTTAATTGATAGGTTTTGTTGCTCTTTCCAAAGCATTAACATATTAATATAGTAGTACAGTGAGTAATACTTTGGTTTATAATATTTTTAAGTAAAATATATATATGACCATAAAAAACAAACTCAAACAATTTGTAGAAAAGCGGAATATGACTGCTTATAAGCTGAGTAAACAGACTGGGCTACCGCTTAATACAGTTTATCGGTTGGTTAATCACCCTGAGCAAGTTCCTTCTGGGGAAGTCATGGATGCGATTTTAAATCAGTATAGTGAAGCCTCCGTTGACGAACTGCTGGAACATTTTAGAGAGACTAAGGCGGTAGCAGAATTATGACAACAGAAAGATGGGATGATGACAAGCTAGATAAATTTGCTTCAATTGTGCAACAAGCAGTTATTTCTAGCAATGAACGAATGACCAGGATAGAGGAAGGTTTAGGGCGTATTGAACAAACAGTAGAGTCAAACAATCGCTTTCTAGAATCTTTCAGTCAAGAATTAAGAAATTATACTAATTCTATGAATAATCTAGCGGCTCGGATTGACGGAACGACCGCAACTAGCAACCAAGATAGGCTAGATGTTAATTCAAGACTAGCTAGAATCCAGAAGCAAGTTGGCGCGATCGCAAATCATTTAGGGGTTGTTTAACAAAAGTCCAGTGTTTTTTCTGAGAACCTCCGGCGGTGCGAGAAGTATTCCCCGATTTAATTGATAGGTTTTGTTACTCCTCAACACCTGATATGGGTTAGGGGAGCATTTTACTTTTTCTGTAATCTAGAAAACTTTGGAGTTTATGAAGCAGGTAAATCAACAATAAGAGCAAAAATGAAATTACCTATCTTGGGCGCTATGTTGATTTTGACTGCTGTATGTTCGGGATGTGTCGATCCCTTTTGCGTAGGAGAATCAGCAAATACTGGGCAAGTAAAGTAACTATTAAAAACTAAAAAGTGTGAAAACTGTACTTTACGAGCTACTGATTTCGCTCATACTGACTTAGCTGGTGCGGACTTGCGCTCTGCAAAGCTAGGTGGAGTAATCTTTGATGGTGCTAATTTGAGTGGAGCTAATTTGCAAGAAGCAGACTTTAATGAGTTTAGTGATAGTGTTTTTGCTTGCAACTTGCCTACTCATGCCAGCCTATTTGAAGCAAATTTAAGTGGTGCGAATCTGAGTGATGCAGACCTCCATTATATAAACCTGAATAGTGCAAACTTATCTGAAGCAAACCTCAGTTATGCAGAATTAAACGATGCAAAGCTACAAAAGACAAATCTAAGTGGTGCAAACTTTAAAAACACAAATCTGAGTTTTGCCGATCTAAGTGGTGCGAACCTCCAAAATACTAACTTGCGTGGCAACGATTTAGACTATGTAAAGATGAGAGCGGTAAAACTGATGGGTGCAAACCTTAGTGGCGCTAGTCTAAAGAGCGTAGATTTAACTTGGGCAAATTTGAGTAATACTAATCTTAAAGGAGCGAACCTTCAAAACGCCTCTTTCTGGATGACAAACCTCCAAAATGCCAATCTTAAAGGAGCAAACCTGCAAAAAGCCTATCTCAAAAAGGCAAACTTTCGAGGTGCTAATCTTGAAGGAGCAAACCTGCAAGGAGCAATCTACAGTGAAAGCACTGTATTTCCTAAAGGCTTCGATCCGAGCGCAAATAAGGCATTACTGAAACCAGAATATTAACCTGTTCGCTTATCTCAGAGCCTCAGTGTTGAAAATAACAAGCGTTCCTTGGCTACTCGTGGGGCTACGATGTGCGATCGCACCTTTACTATTATTAGATGCCCTAGATGGTAAAACGGGCAAGGCGTTCATCTTAGGCTATGTGTTGGCGTTTCTCTCAGATATTTTTGATGGCATTATTGCTCGTAAACTAGAAGTTAGCACTGTTAAACTCCGCCAAGCAGATAGTTGGGCAGACATTAGTTTATATCTCTGCGTTGCGGTCAGTCTTTGGCTAGTATATCCAACGGTACTTATTACTTTTCAAATTCCTCTATTAATTGCGATCGCCTTTCAATTTATTCTTTTTGCCGTTAGTCTAGTTAAATTCGGTAAGTTTCCAAGTTTTCATACTTACACTGCCAAGCTTTGGGGCATTTCGCTATTTGTTGCAGTGGTGGGATTGTTTGGTTTTGGCTGGAGTGCAGGATTATGGAGTGTGATCGCTTTATGTTTGGTCAATAGTATTGAGGAAATTGTCATGACCTTGATTTTGCCTCAATGGACGCACGATGTTCTAAGTTTGTCTCATGCGATCAGGTTGCGCGATCAATTGGCAAAGGAACTATAAAAACTCACTTCAACGGTGCAATGTCGTTTTCTCTAAGCCCAAACTACACTGGAATATATAGGAAATAAACATTTATTTTTGCTAAATTTCGCCCTTAAAACTCTTACGAGGTGGCACTATGGCTAAATTAAATCTCCGCCGTGTGGAAAATATTAGCGGTGACTTTTATGTCGATAGCAGTTGTATTGACTGCGATACTTGCCGTTGGATGACTCCAGAAGTTTTTGATCGCGCGGCGGGACAGTCAATAGTATATCATCAGCCAACAAATGCCATAGAAAGATTGCGGAGTCTGCAAGCGCTCTTGGCTTGTCCGACAAGTTCGATTGGGACAATAGAAAAGCCTGTAGATATTAAAAGTGCGATCGCATCAATCCCCATTCCCGTCTCAGAAAATGTCTACCATTGCGGCTATCACTCTGAAAACTCCTATGGCGCGGCGAGTTATCTAATTGTACGTCCAGGAGGTAATGTTTTAGTAGATTCGCCTCGATTTGCACCACCATTAGTTAAACGTTTAGAGAAAATGGGCGGTATTCGTTATTTATATTTAACCCACCGTGATGATGTCGCCGATCATCAAAAGTTTCACGAACATTTTGGATGCGATCGCATTTTGCACAGCGATGATATTACAGCAGATACTCGCAATGTCGAAACTCAACTGGTTGGAATAGAACCTTTTGCCTTAGATAGCGATTTATCAATTATCCCCGTTCCCGGACACAGTAAAGGTCACACTGTTTTGTTGTACAACAAGTTTTTATTTACAGGCGATCATTTAGCATGGTCAGATCGGCTAGAGCAGTTAGTCGGCTTTCCTGATGTTTGCTGGTACTCTTGGTCAAAGCAAGTCCAATCAATGCGCCAATTACTAGATTACTCTTTTGAGTGGGTGCTACCTGGTCACGGCAGGCGCTATCATGCGGATACAGCAGCAATGCACCAGCAAATGCAGCAGTGCGTAACTTGGATGGAATCAATACGTTAATTTAGCTTTTTACTAAGGGTAAATGCACCCTAAAACAAGTTTTACCAGGTTGAGACTCAAAGTAAATATTGCCGCCATGTCTAGTAACAACTATGCGATAAGCAATTTCTAAACCCAAGCCTGTCCCTTCACCCACACCTTTAGTAGTAAAAAATGGTTCAAAAATTCGCGATTGAATAGCGTTTGGAATACCTGTGCCATTATCAGCAATCTCTACGATCGCACAATTATTATCTTGAAGCGTGCGAATTAGGAGTTCGCCCTTTCCACCCATAGCATCGATTGCATTATCAATTAAATTTGTCCACACTTGATTGAGTTCGTTTCCATAGGCATTGATGAGGGGCAAAGTGCGATCGTATTCCTTCGTCACTACAATCCCTTGTTTAAGTTTATGACCGAGTATCAGTAAAGTATTATCTATTCCCTCATGAATATCTATTTCTTGTAAAGGCGCAGTATCCATATAGGTATAGCCTTTTACAGCTTTGACTAATTCAGAAATTCGCGTTGTACTTTGCTCAACTTCGTTAATGAGTCCAGAAGTAGCCAAGTTTGCCTCCAACCAATTTAGGACATCGTTAAGAGATTGACTATCTAAATTGCTCTTAATCGCCGCTAATTTTTGCGGATCTATGCCTGCATTTACGAGTGTAGGGGCAAGTTGCCAAGCTTTGGTTACATCATGCTTTTCTAGCCAATCCGTAACTTCGTCTTCTTTGTCGCTTTGAGTTAAAGGATCGTTTTGATGGAAAGAATTAGGAGTGTAAGAAACTGCTTCAAGCTGCACGTTTGCTAAAAACTTTGATTGCTCTGTAGTCAAACAATGCTGATTTAGCTGCACTGCTAAAGTTTGCAGGCTGGTAAAGCGCTCTTTTAAGGCATTTGCTGCTCGTTTTCCGGCGGCGGCGGGATTATTCAATTCATGAGCTAAACCTGCGGACATTTTACCCAGGGCTGCTAGTTTTTCCTGCTGTCTTAGCTGCGCTTGTACATCTATAGTTCTCCCCACCATTGCCGCTAAGATTGTATCGCCTATAGAGGAACATTCAATCAAAAGTTTTTTAAAAGCTGCCACTTCAATGCGGAGGACGCGACTAGCAATAGTAGCATGAGCGCTGGCAATTGATGCTGACTGATTCAACATTGAGATTTCCCCCATAAATTCGCCCCGATGATGAATAGCGAGTAATCTTTTTTCGTTACTCACTACTTTCGTAATTTGAATTTCTCCTTCTAAAACAACGTGAAAGCCATAGTTTGCTTCACCCTCTACAAATAAAATCTCCCCCGCAGCCAATTGAATTTCTGTTCCATGCTCTTGCATTTGCTGCAAAGCTGCTTCAGGCAACTTGGGAAATAGTGTGGTTTGGTTTGGATCGTGTAGCATGGCAAAACCTCAATTAACCCTTGATTTTTACCATAAAACAATCTAGGTTCTATACCTAGTGAAAAGACAATTAGATTGCAAATAAACTTGCGATCGCGAGTTTATTTGCAAGGTGCTGTCCAAATGCAACGCCAGTTTACTGCCCCGCTCTAATACCATCCGGTTGCGGCAGCAAAAACTATAATTAGTAACACGGGAAACTTCTTTACTATCTATTGGCTGATAAATGAATACGATCACTACAAAGCAACGTTACCACATCACTACTTTCGGCTGTCAAATGAATAAAGCCGACTCTGAGCGGATGGCTGGTATTTTAGAAAGTATGGGCTTTGAGTGGTCAGAAGACCCAAATAATGCAGACTTAATTATCTACAATACTTGTACTATCCGCGATAGTGCCGAGCAAAAAGTTTACTCTTACTTAGGCAAACAAGCAAAACGTAAGCACAGAGAGCCTAATTTAACTTTAGTAATTGCCGGATGTCTCGCCCAGCAAGAAGGAGAAGCCTTACTAAGACGAGTTCCAGAACTAGATTTGGTGATGGGCCCGCAACACGCCAACTGCCTTGAAGACTTGCTGCAACAGGTATACAACGGCAACCAGGTAGTAGCTACAGAGTCCGTGCATATCATGGAAGATATCACTACGGCGCGCCGTGATAGTACTGTAACCGCTTGGGTAAATGTAATTTATGGTTGCAACGAACGTTGTACTTACTGTGTTGTGCCAAATGTACGCGGTATCGAGCAATCGCGCACTCCTGAAGCTATCCGCGCCGAAATCGAGGAGTTAGCACAGTTGGGTTATAAAGAAGTAACTTTGCTCGGTCAAAATATTGATGCTTATGGTCGAGATTTGCCCGGAACTACCCCGGAAGGTAGGCATCTAAACACATTGACAGATCTACTTTACTACGTCCATGATGTGCCGGGTATCGAGCGCCTGCGCTTTGCTACCAGCCACCCGCGTTACTTTACCGAGCGCTTAATTAATGCTTGCGCCGAGTTGCCGAAGGTGTGCGAACATTTCCATATTCCCTTTCAGTCGGGGGATAATGAAGTACTAAAACAGATGTCGCGGGGATATACCCACCAAAAGTATCGCCGGATTATTGATACTATTCGTCGTTATATGCCAGATGCAACGATTAGCGCTGATGCGATCGCAGGTTTCCCTGGGGAAACTGAGGCACAATTTGAAAATACTCTCAAGCTAATGACAGATATTGGCTTCGATCATACTAATACCGCCGCTTATTCCCCGCGTCCCGGAACTCCGGCAGCGTTGTGGGATAATCAGTTGAGCGAAGAAGTCAAAGGCGATCGCTTGCAAAGGCTAAACCACTTAGTATCCGTCCAAGCCGAGATGCGAAATCAGCGTTACCTGCATCGGGTTGAAGAAGTACTCGTAGAAGACCAAAACCCCAAAACCCCAAATCAAGTAATGGGTAGAACTCGCGGTAATCGTTTGACCTTTTTTACTGGCAACATTAATGAACTAAAAGGCAAACTCGTCCAAGTGAAAATTACTGAAGCCCGTGCTTTTAGCTTAACTGGGGAGCCTGCCTGTGTAAGACAAGTTTTAGCAGTCTAAACTAACTTCATTTTGAGTAAAGAGCAGCTAAAAAAGTTGCTCTTTACTTATTTTTGCTCTACCCAATCTATTCCATCCAACCTAGCAATAAATATGTAATATTAATCCATATAATTATTATTTCATGTTCAAATTGATTAGTATATCTTAAAAATATATCTACTTCTCAATCTAATAAATATGACCAATAGCATTACTTTACCAAGTAGCTCAGCTATTGATAAATTAGTTCGACGTGCTAAAGGTAAATCTGTATTTCAACTAATAAGTATAATTATTTCAAGATTTATTTTACTTAGATATCGCCTGCAATATCCTAATGCAAAGTTTGGTTCAGGAGTCAAAATCAAAGGCGCATTCTCAATAGAAGGAAAAGGAAAAGTAGTAATTGGAGATTACTGTTGTTTTGTAGCTAATAAAAACTTACCAAACAAAATTATTGCTCAAGATTTAGCAGCTTGTGTATCCATCGGCAACCATTGCATGATTTGCGGTTCGACTCTAGTGGTGGAAGGAAAAGGAACAATAGAAATCGGCAATGATTGTCACTTTGCCAACTACTATGGTGTGCCAAATAGTATCATATCGCGGGGTAACTCTGGATTGATTACTGTTGGTAATCAGTGCTATTTCAATGGCACAAATATGTTGTCAGAAAGCTCCATAAAACTAGAAAAGTTATGTATGGTTAGCGACGCTACAATTATGGATACCGATGCTCATAGTGTAGAGATCGATCGTTGGAATCCAAAAGCAAAAACAAAAACAAAGCCAATTTACATAAGTGAAAATGCCTGGATTGGTAGTAGAAGCGCAATTTTAAAAGGTGTATTTATTGGCAAAAATTCTGTAGTTGGACTAGGTACAATTGTCCGGCAGGTAGTTCCAGAAAATGTAGTAGTCATTGGTAATCCTCAGCAAATTATCAAGCATCTCGACCCTATGGTATTACCTTATGAATTTCCAAAATGAGCCGCAGGAAAATAGTTAAAGTAGGAAATATTAAGTTCGCAGCTTAAATAAAATATTTGCTCATTACTAGCAACTTTATTATCAATGGGTAGAAGTGCGGCAAGTAGCTATGGTAGGCTATAGCCCATCGATACGCTGGAGATGATGGGAGGATGACAAAATTAAGAGTAGGGCTGCTGTTTGGTGGACGTTCGGGAGAACATGAAGTATCGATTCGTTCGGCTCAAGCGATCACTAAAGCCTTGAATTCCGACCAAAACACCGATAAATACGAGATATTACCTGTTTACATTCAACCTGGCGGTAATTGGCTATCAGGACAATTGTCCCAAAAAGTTCTAGAATCTGGCTTACCTTTACTACAAGCAGAAGATACTACGGCTAATTTAGCTATCAAAGGGCAACTTAGCCCTTGGCAATCTTCTCAAGTTGGAGACATAGATGTATGGTTTCCCATACTCCACGGCCCCAATGGCGAAGATGGGACAGTACAAGGATTATTGACCTTAATGCAAATTCCCTTTGTGGGTTCGGGGGTGTTGGGTTCGGCGCTGGGGATGGATAAAATTGCGATGAAGATGGTCTTTGCTCAAGTCGGATTAGCGCAAGTAAAATACATGGCAATAAACCGTTCTCAGGTATGGTCAAATCCTTGTATATTCCCTAAATTGGGCGACGAAATCGAACAAAAACTCGGCTATCCTTGTTTTGTTAAGCCAGCTAACTTGGGTTCGTCGGTAGGCGTTGCCAAAGTGCGATCGCGTACCGAATTAGAACAGGCTTTAGACCACGCCGCTAGTTTAGACAGACGAATTATTGTAGAGGCGGCCGTTGTCGGGCGAGAATTAGAATGTGCAGTACTCGGTAACGATTTCCCCAAAGCTTCGGTAGTCGGTGAAATTACCTACAACAGCGATTTCTACGATTACGAGACAAAGTACAGTCAAGGCAAAGCTGACTTATTTATTCCCGCAAATATACCTGAAGAAATTGCCCAAAAAATTCAACAAATGTCTTTGCAAGCTTTTATGGCAATAGATGCGGCGGGATTAGCACGAGTAGATTTTTTCTACGCAGAAGCTACAGGAGAAGTATTGATTAACGAAATTAATACCTTACCAGGATTTACAGCTACAAGTATGTACCCTCAACTCTGGGAAAAAAGCGGCATTTCTTTTCCAGAATTAGTAAATCAATTAATTCAACTTGCTTTAGAAAGAAGCAAATAGTCCCGCTAATGTAAAATAGCTAATAATTTTAGTACAATTTCCAAGTATTAATTGGTGGAGATCGCTATGAAAAACAATCAAAATATCCAAGAGCGATCGCCCACCTTAACTGAATCAAACCCGCTTACAAGTCGCCAATTGTCAAAAAGAATAAATACATCGCAGTTGTTGGCAACTCACCCTTGGCTATTAGTAGTTGGAGTTGGCGGGTTATCAATTGCGATCGCGCTGGTGGCAATTTTTAACTTGACACATACCGGGCGGGTAGAAAAAAATCCAAGCAAACAAACAACTATCGTTACTCAACGACAAACTACTCCTCCCCCTAAGAGTAATTCGTCCCCAAATTGGTTGCCAACAATTATCCTATTGGGCGCTGGCGTGGCAAGTACTGTAGCATTTTATAAATGGCGATCGCACTTGCCAACTATTGCTAAACGCGATCTAACACGCCGCCAGCAGCGCAAACTATTACTTCAGAAGGGTGCGGACATTGCGACTGCTACAATTAAGACCGAGAATAATCCTTTAAGTAGCGAACTCGAAACCTTCCCACCATCACAAGTAGAAGACCAGCCATTGGTAGAGCCTATCCCAACAGATATTGCCCCCATAATCACCGTACTACCACCAGAAGAAACCAAATCTAGCGCTCTTGGCGAGCAATCTCTAGCAGAAATGATGGATATTCGTAAACATTTGTCTTTGTCAGCAATTTTGCAAGACTTCAAGCGTTAGTAATCCTAAACCTCTGCATGAGTCACTTCTTGAAACTGAAGTATATCTTGGCGGGGATCTACATAGGCAGCCTTAAGTAATACTTGCTCTCCCAAAGCTACATCGCGTTTAAACAGCATCGGCAACTGTAAGCCCAAGTCCTCAATCAATATCAGCGCTAAACCTGTATCTTCACGCAGCCACATTAAAACTAATGCTTGCCACACTTCTTCTGGGTGGCGGCGGAGATATTCTAAACTCCAATAACGATTAGTCTGACGCTCTACTAAGACCATCTCTTGAGTAACGCTAAACACGCTTAACATTACTTCTTTAAGCTGTTCGGGAGAAAATGGCAAATCTTCGCCACGCAGATGAGCTTTGATTTGAAAATGAGTAAGTAAATCGCTATAGCGACGAATTGGGGATGTTGCTTGAGTATAAGTTTCTAAGCCCAAGCCAGCATGACGACTAGGGGTAATACTCATCTCACTTTTAGCCATACAACGGCGTATCCCACAGGCGCGGACAGGCCCGGCTGGTAATTGCAGCAATTCTTCGGGGGAAGGTAATTCGGGCTGCGGTTGACCGCGAAAAGGCAAGGCAATATTGTGAGCTTGACCGTAGCGCCCAGCAACTTCACCTGCCAAAATCATCATCTCTGCCACTAGCTGCCTGGAAGGAGAATCTTCTAAAACATTTATAGTAACTTCGTCGCCTTTAACTTTAATACTTGCTTCGGGTAAATGAATGCTAATTGCTCCTTGGGAATGCCGCCAAGTCTTACGCAACACAGCAGAAGTTGCGATCGCAGCAATTTCTGGTTCTGCTTGTACTCCAAGTTGCAACATCTCATCTACATCCTCGTAGGTGAGGCGATAAGTCGGCTTAATTAAACTTGCATGGATGCTATAACTTGCTACGGCTCCCCTCTCGTCTAAAACTACGCCAAAACTTAAAGCGCAGCAAAATTTGCCCTGAACTAGGCTCATTGGCCCTGTTGCTAGCACTGCCGGAAACATCGGAATCATCCCTGTAGGCAAATACACCGTCGTACCGCGCCTTCTTGCTTCTCTATCTAATTCATCTTCTGGAATCAGCCAGCGTGTGGGATCAGCAATGTGTATCCATAGCTTTTGTTGTCCATCAGCTAATAATTCCCAACTTAAACCATCATCAATCTCGCTCGTACTCTCATCATCAATCGTATAAACTTTCAAGTGAGTTAAGTCTAGACGGTTTGTATCCAAGTCCGGTGGTGGAGAATCTAAGCACTGCTGCGCCACTTCTAATACCTTTGTAGGAAACTGAGTCGGAATTGATGAGCGCCGCAATACCAAGTTTTCATGTTCGCTCCAGATACCCAAATCAACCAATAATTGCATGGCAGTTTGCGGCGATGCGGTGCGTCCTAGATAATTCATGATTTCTAGAACCAGAGGTGGGGGATTACGATTAGAGGTATCTATCGTTCCCTGTCGCGCCGTTTCGACAACAGTTAAAGCAAAACGTTCAATTGCTTCAAGGCGTTGCCTTTCGTACTTCTCCCATTCTACAGCCGCACCATTTAGGACTTGAGAAATTCGCGCGAAAAATTGCTCTTGCTCTTTTTGACGAAGCGAAGCTACTTCTAGCTGATGCTTTATTTCTGCTACTTGAGCCGCGCTGCGCGGTTCGTAGAAGTCGCCTTTTTGCTTAAAATAAAGTTTGTCCTCAGATAACAAACAGTGTGCCGCATAGCACTGGGGTGGGTTTTGCTCAGAAAATAGCAAGTTTGCCATTTTGACTGGATTAACACTATCTTCGCCAAGTTCAACCAACAACTCCCAGGCTATTTCTAGGCTAGTCGGGTCTATATAAGGCTCTACTTCTTTTAAAAACTTAGGAATTTCTGAGGATTTGTAAGTTTGTCCGGGAACGCTATAGGTAACTTGCCGAGGAGTTAGGCTATGAGAAGTGCCACGCTCATCAGTTGCAAACCAGCGTGTTTTGCCATCGGGACGATCTACCACCGCTAGACGGCGATCGCTTTGGGCTTTAAATTCAATTAGCGTTCCCTTATCCACAACAAGAGTAAAAATTTTTAACTGAGTAATTTTTAAGCTAGAAGCTTGATTTGCAATAATATATAAAGTGCGATCGCGCCGCACTTTATATATTATCCTTCGGCATTAATAAAAGGCATTAAAGCTACAATGCGCGATCGCTTAATTGCTAGTGCTAAGTCTCTTTGTTGCTTTGATGTTAATCCTGTAATCCGACGCGGTAATATCTTTCCCCGCTCGGTCACAAACTTTCTCAGCAAATCGATATCTTTATAATCAATTGGGTCTTGAGGCTTAATTGGAGATAGACGACGACGATAGTAAGCCATATTTACTTAATTTCCTTATGAACAATGTGACGATTGCAGTAACGACAAAATTTCTTTAATTCTAATCGTGCTGTTGTATTGCGGCGGTTTTTCATGCTGGTGTAACGAGATACCCCAGGCGATCGCTGATCTAGATTGGTGCGACATTCTGTACATTCCAGTGTCACAACAATCCGTACACCCTTACTTTTAGCCATAATATCAGTGCTTTTTGCTCTTGACGGAAATTCACACAATTATCTATCTTCTCACACACTTGCCGCTTGTCGCAACTAATTGTTTGAATTTAGTATCAATCACGAGTATAATTGCCCCTGTTACCGTCTCGCACGAACAAAGCGCTTGGAATCAGGTTTACCGAAGGCTATTTGCCTAAGTGCTGACTCAATTTTAATCTTTAGGGGAAAACGATTTATATTTACTTTTTTCGGTCAATTTTATCTCTTAAAGGCGAAGTCGGTTAAGAAAAAAATCAATATACTAATGCTTGATAGTAAACAACTTTGTACTAAAAATATGGCTTAGTTTATTAGCTGCAAGTTTATAGCTAATACAAGCCTTAATGGTTGTAGATGTTTTTTTAGCTGATAGTTTAGTAAAAAAGTCGGAGTAAGGAATCGCCATGCTACCAGTTAGCGATGCTGAAGAAATTATCTTTAATTTAGTGCAGCCTCTAAATAAAAAGTGGGATAGAGAGGTTGTGACTTTATTAACGGCGATCGATCGCATTTTGGCGTTGCCTGTCACGAGCGAACTAGATTTTCCGCACTGGGATAATTCGGCAATGGATGGCTATGCAGTACGTTATGACGATGTTAAAGGTGCCGATTGCAAGCAACCAACAGCTTTAGAAATTGTCGAAGAAATTCCCGCCGGCGTAAAACCTTTGCGTCACATTCAATCAGGACAAGCGGCGCGGATTTTTACAGGTGCAGTTATGCCAGAGGGTGCAGATACCGTTGTCATGCAAGAACAAACGCAACTTGAAGGCAATAAAGTATTGATATTAGCTGCCCCCAAACAGCATGAATTTGTCCGCGATCGCGCTTCATTCTACCAAGCTGGAGCGCAACTATTGCCGCCAGGAATTGCAATCAATCCCGCCGAAATCGCCGTATTAGCGGCGGCTCAGTGTCGAGAAATAACCGTATATCGTCGTCCGCGCGTGGCAATTTTGTCTACCGGAAACGAATTAGTAGCACCGGACGAACTCCTTCATCCCGGTCAGATTGTAGACTCAAATCAGTATGCTTTAGCTGCTTTAGTCGCGCAAATTGGCTCCGAACCCGTACCGATGGGTATTGTGCGCGATCGCCCAGAGTCCGTGAAAAAAGCAATTTCCCAAGCTATATCTACAGCAGATGTAGTTTTATCTTCTGGCGGTGTCTCGGTAGGAGATTACGACTATGTAGATAAGAATCTGGAGGCATTGGGGGCAACAATTCATATTCGTTCGGTAGGCATAAAACCTGGTAAACCTTTAACTGTCGCTACTTTTACTAGTCCCAAAACCCAACAAAGCGTTTTGTACTTTGGCTTACCGGGAAATCCTGTTTCGGCTTTAGTAACTTTTTGGCGGTTTGTCCAACCAGCGCTGCGAAAACTTTCTGGTTTAGCTCATAGTTGGCAACCAAAATTTGTGCTGGCGCAAAGTCGTTACGATTTAACGAGTGATGGTAAACGTGAAAGTTACTTGTGGGGGCAGTTGCATTTGGTAGATGGTAGATATGAATTTGTCCTTGCTAGTGGTAATCCAAGTTCGGGTAATTTAATTAACTTAGCCCAAACTAGCGGTTTAGCCGTAATACCAGTAGGGCAAACCCATATTGCTCCAGGAGAACAGGTACAAGTTCTCCAAATTAACTAAGTAGAGACGTTGCACTGCAACGTCTCTATACTGCAACGTCTCTACAAAACTATACGTTTCCCATTAGGACGTACAGTCATCCAATTAGTTTTAGCCAGTGCCAACTGCTCCTCAGAGACTTTAGCATTAGTGAGATTTGCCCCACTTAAGTTAGCTCCTCGCAAGTTGGCATGATTGAGATAAGCCTCGCTCAAATCTGCTCCGCGTAAATCTGCTCCCTCAAGATTGGCATGGCTAAGATAAGCCTTGCTTAGGTTTGCATCTTTCAAAGATGCTTGATTAAGACTAGCTTGCCCTAGATCGCTATTAAATAAATTTGCTTTGTGTAAATTAGTTTTAAGCAGATTGCAACCATGAAAATTTACTTCTGTTAAATCTGCCCTTTCCAAGTCCAGCATACTCAAATCCTGCATAGCAAAGTCACGTTTGCCGTTGATATAAGAACTTAGTAGAGTATTGCTATCTATACGAGCAATTGCAGGATTTTTGGCCGCAGGAACGCTTGGTTTAGTTTTTGTCCAAGCTTTGGATTTCGATTCTTGAGCCGGATTTATACTTGACTTAGAATCAGCTTCTACAGATTTAATCCGCCGTTCGCGGATTGATGTTGCCATCTGAACGATAGATGGATTATAACCTTCACCACGAGCGGAACGACTCAAAACCCCTGATTTATCATTGCTAAAGGGCTGCTTTCTGTGACTCGCCATACTGTTAGCTAAACTGTCTTCGTAGGGGTCAAGTTGAATAGCGTTCAATACTTCTGCTGCAGATTGGTAACGATGGCGAACCGATACTTCTAGCATTTTTTTGAGAACTTGGGTTAAGGAATCGCTAACGCGAACTTTTTGCTCCCACAACATTTCACCTGTAGAAGGATGGTAATCAAAATCTTTAGGCGACTTACCCGTAAGTAGGTAGATGCAAGTTACGCCAACTGCGTAAATATCACTAGCATAAACTGGACGTAGGGCAATTTGTTCTGGTGGAGCAAAGCCTGCCGTACCAACAGCATAAGTAGTTACAGTAGTCTGCAAGGGTTGACTATTAATTGTATTATTTACTTCGTTTTTGACAGCGCCGAAGTCAATCATTACTAGCTTGCAATCTTCCACGCGCCGAATTAAGTTGGCGGGCTTAATATCTCGATGAATTACCCGTTGATCGTGGATATATTGTACTAAGGGCAAAACTTCGCTTAAAAATTGCTTGACTCCAGCTTCACTAAAAGCACCATTGCGTTTGACTTCTTGCTGCAAGGTAGCGCCATTAATGTACTCTTGGATTAAGTAAAATTGATTATCTTCTTCAAAATAATCAAGTAGCCTCGGTATTTGAGGGTGATTGCCAATTTTGCCTAGGGTTTTGGCTTCACGTTCAAACAAATCCTGTGCCATTTGAAAAACATTCGGGTCGTTAACAGCTAGGCGCAGTTGTTTGATTACGCAGATGGGTTCACCGGGTAAGCCTTCATCTTGCGCTAAAAAAGTAGCGCCAAAACCTCCATGAGCCAAAGCTTGAGATACACGATAGCGATCGCGCAACCTAACTAGCTTTGAGCCGCAAGACTCGCACGTTGCCCGATCTATAGTGTTTTCTGGATGACGACATTTAGGATTTAAACAGTAAGTCATGAAAGGGTAAACTCCTAGGGTTAGGGTTTTTTGGATAGTTGTACCCCAACTTGATTATCTAAATAAATACGAGGAAGCACAAACTCATTTTTGCGGAAGGTTTTTTAAAGATTCGATAAAGTTACACCGACTGCAAGCCCTACACTACGGAAATCTACCTAAGTAAACACCAGTAACAGAGAAAGCTGCTCTTTTTACCCGTGCGCTTATAATTCCCAGTTATTGGGTTTTTCTACCAGACCGCAGTAAGATAATCAGATTGACCGAGAATAAGTAAGCACTTTTTTCATGCGTATCTCTCTTAACTGGCTGCAGGAACTGGTTGAACCAGCGTTGACACTTACTCCAGAGGAGTTAGCCGAAACCCTAACGCTGGCAGGGTTTGAGGTGGAAGACATTGAAGATCGCCGTACTTGGGCATCCGGCGTTGTTGTGGGTAGGGTGCTAAAGTGTGAACCCCACCCAAATGCAGACAAATTGAGCGTCACAACGGTTGATGTGGGTTCAAGCTCAGAACACTTGCAGATTGTCTGTGGCGCTGCCAATATCCGGACGGATATTTACGTGCCTGTAGCGACAGTTGGGACATTTTTACCAAAAATAGACTTAAAAATTCGTCCGGCAAAGCTGCGGGGCGTTAGTTCGGAAGGGATGATCTGCTCTTTGGCGGAAGTTGGTTTGGCGAAAGAATCGGCGGGAATTCACATATTTGCTGAAGTAACTCAAGAAACTCCTGACCTGCTACAAGTAGGTAGTGACGCTCGACCTTTGTTGGGATTAGATGATGTAATTTTAGACTTGACAGCAACGGCAAATCGTGCTGACGCTCTAAGTATGGTGGGGGTGGCGCGAGAAGTGGCGGCTTTGACAGGTAAATCAGTAAAACTACCAATGGTGGCAAAAGTTGAAACAACCACTGCTGAACGTCACTTAAAATTAAAAATAGTTGCAGCCCAAGCAAATCCTACCTACATTGGTACGGTAATTTCTAAGGTAAAAGTTGCGCCTTCTCCGCATTGGTTGCAGCAGCGCTTGCAAGCGGCGGGAGTACGACCGATAAATAATGTTGTAGATATTACTAATTACGTTTTATTGGAATGGGGACAGCCGTTACACGCTTTTGATCGCGATCGCCTCCAAAAAGTAGCCGGAGGAACTAGCCTCACAATTGGTGTCCGTTTTGCCGAAGCTGGAGAAGCTTTGCAGACTCTAGACGGGCAAAACCGCCCTCTATCAGTCCAAAACTTGCTGATTACCGCCAATGACAGGCCTGTAGCGATTGCTGGAGTAATGGGGGGACAAGAGACAGAAGTACACCAGGGGACAGAAAACTTAGTTTTAGAAGCAGCGTTATTTGATAGTGCAGCAATTCGGCGCAGTGCGAGGAGTTTGGGATTGCGGAGTGAAGCATCGGCGCGTTACGAACGGGGTGTAAATTCGGTAGAACTAGAAATAGCTTGCGATCGCGCTTTAAATCTGATTCAGGAAATAACTGGAAGCGCAATTGAGGAGCAGGTTATTGTTGATACGCGCCCAGACTTAGAAACTTTCTCGCGCTCGATTGAACTGCGTTTAGACCGTGTAAATCAGATACTCGGACCAATAGATTTAGGCGAAACAACTGGGGAACTGCAAGCTGACCAAATGCAGCAGATATTGATAGCACTGGGATGTGAAATTAAACTCCACTCTGACAAGGAGCGAACTTGGATTGTTAAAGTTCCTTCTTACCGCCATCGAGACTTGGAACGGGAAATCGATTTAATTGAAGAAATTGGTCGTGTTTACGGCTACGATCGCTTTTGCGACACTCTCCCCGAAAAAACTGAACCTGGTTATCTTGGTTTAGAGGTGCAGCTAAGACGCGAAATTAGGACGGCTTTTCGCGCTACTGGGCTAACGGAATTAATTCATTATTCTTTAGTTAGTCCCGGAGAAGATCGTCAAATAGTCCTTGCTAACCCTTTATTTGCGGAATACTCAGCCTTGCGGACAGACTTACTATCTGGTTTGATTGAAGCTTTTGAATACAACCAATCTCAGGGTAATCCAACTCTAAATGGTTTTGAGATTGGGAGAATTTTTTGGCAAGATGAGGAGGGACTAGCTGAAGCAGAAGAACTGGCGGGAATTTTGGGCGGCGATCCCAGCCTTGGTAAGTGGACTCGTGGCGGAAGAAGTCGCCCGATTGATTGGTTTGAAGCTAAAGGCGTACTTGAAAGCGTATTTCAACGCCTAGGTCTAACGGTGGAATATCAACCCAATCATCAAGATTCGCGCTTACATCCAGGACGTACAGCTTCTTTGTGGTTGCAGGGAAACCGCTTAGGAACTTTTGGTCAATTGCATCCTCAATTACGTAAAGAAAAAGATTTACCTGATGCGGTGTATGCTTTTGAGCTTAGTTTAGATGTGCTAATTGATTGTGTAGATAATGATGCGTCTAAACATCAGTTCCAAAACTATTCTACTTACCCAGCAACAGACCGAGATATTGCCTTTTTTGCTTCTACGCAGATTTCTGTAGCAGAATTGCAAAGAGCAATTTGTGCTTCTGGAGGAGAAATTTTGGAATCCGTACAGTTGTTTGACCAGTATCAAGGAGAAAACGTACCCCAAGGGCAAAGAAGCTTGGCTTTTCGGTTAATTTATCGTTCTATTGAGCGTACTTTAACCGATAGTGAAGTTGAACCCGTGCATCAAAAAGTGCGAGAATTTTTAGTTGAAAAGTTCAGTGTCAATTTAAGAAGTTAGTAAAAGCAGTGACTGCTTGATTATCAAAAATATCTGTAACCATAATGCCTAAATATATAATGTGGGGAACTTATTGTGAGGACGTGCTAGAAAAACGCGCTCCTTATCGTCAAGCTCATTTAGATGGGCTTGCAGAGCAAAAACAGTCGGGTATTTTGGTTACTATTGGTCCTACTAAGGACGTAACAAAGGTTTTTGGTATCTACGAGGCTGACAATGAAGCGACAGTACGCCAATTAGTAGAGGCTGATCCTTATTGGCAAAATGGTGTTTGGACGGAGTATGAAATCAAAGAGTGGATTCAAGCTTTTTGAGCGCCTAAATAAGCTAAAAAAACAGTCGCTTTGTAATATAAAATTGCAACCTAGAGATAGGTTTAATGTGCTGACTGTTAGATGGGGAATTGTTTTTAATATATGCGATCACACTTTTGCACGAGTCCATCTTGTGGCTTAGAGATAGTAAATGTTTTAACTATTACTATCTCTACTTTTGTTACGAAAAATTAAAGATTCTTTTGTTAAATTACTTGTAATTAGCTTGATTTTTTGATAAGATTTATTTTATAATGGAAGTCTTGACACAAGTTGAAAAAGTTTTTATATTTCCATTATTTAATTATAACTTGAAAGAGGTCAATACTAAGCTACAAATTGTTAAATTAAATAGGTCTTCTCTTAAAAACACTTAACAATTGAACTTAACAAATTCTAACGCAACCGCTAAGTCGCTAGTTTGCTGAGGATAGGCAACTACAGGTCTATCTATCAAAATTAAAGGAATATTTAATTGCTGTGCTAGAAGGCGCTTAGTATCTTCACCTCCCGCCGTACCAGAGGCTTTAGAAATAACTAGAGAAATTTGCCATTGCTGCCAAAGACTGCGCTCTAATTCAATTGAAATAGGAGGACGCAAACAGATGAGGCGACCTTGGGTAAAGCCAGAATTTAGAGCAGTTTCTAGCGCGATCGCACTAGGTAAAATTCGTGCAAATAAAGTAGCTTTTTCCTGCCAAGGTTGAAAAAGTGGTAATGGTCGATAACCAACGGTTAGCAGTACCCGACGAGAGTGCAAATAATCGGACGCAAGCAGAGTATCAAAACTATCTACATTAATTACTGATGAGTCCTCAATAGCTGGTCGTTCGTAACGCAGATAGGGAATTTGTAGCTTTTGAGTAACAGCAATTGCGTTTAAGGAAATTTCTGTGGCATAAGGGTGAGACGCATCTAAAACCGCCGTAATTTTTTGCAGCAGCAAAAATTCCTCTAACTGGTAGGGATTTAAACGCTCTACCCAGACTTGGAGATTGGGCGAGTCGGGATAAAGACCTCGCGCTGAAATAGTAGTAACAGACACAAGAGTAGAAATATTACCGTTACTAGAAATTGCTGCGGCTAATTCGGCACTTTCTTGAGTACCGCCAATTAACCACAAGCGGCGGACAAAATTCTCTGAAGATGCCAATGCTTTTTAGCCTTTGAGCGCCTTTCTAAAATTCTGCCGATAAGATTTGCTGGACGTTATTAGAAAAGGCCATAGTAAAGATAGACGCAACTTATTGGTGAAAGCACTGTTAAAGTTGGTGCGCTGAAAACCGTTCCAAAACTTCCACACGCCGCCACCATAAACTGCTACCAAGACCAAAGTAAGAAAACCACCCATTTTATTCAACCTCTTGAGCGAATGACAAAATAGAAATTGAATCTGCCAATTAGACAATTATACATTTCTGGCATTGTGCTACTCCTTAGTAGATTACCCGCGATCGCGCGTCTGTACCTTTGTAAAAGTAGTTGCCTCTACTACAAGTGTAGATGAGCGCTCCCAAATTGATTTTAGTTTCCTTCCCTGGATATATCTTGTGGGAGTATCTTAGAAGCAAAGAAAAATAAGAAAATAGATTAAGACTTAGTAAACGTGCGATCCAAAGCTTTAAACCTAGTGATGAATTGGCAACACCTAAAGGAGAAACTATGCGTGCAGTATTGATGGCTGGAGGGTCGGGAACGCGGCTAAGACCGTTAACTTGTGACTGTCCTAAACCGATGGTGCCGATTTTAAATCGCCCAATTGCCGAACATATTATTAATCTCCTCAAACGACATCAAATCACTGAAGTCATTGCCACGCTATATTATCTACCTGATGTATTACGCGACTACTTTGGCGATGGCAGTGATTTTGGCGTACAGATGACTTACGCTGTAGAAGAAGACCAGCCGTTGGGAACTGCAGGCTGCGTAAAAAACATTGCCGACTTTTTAGAGCAAACTTTTTTAGTAATTAGTGGCGATAGCATTACCGATTTTGACCTGACCGCCGCGATCAAATTTCACAAAAGCAAGAAATCAAAAGCGACACTAATTCTAACTCGCGTCCCCAATCCGATTGAGTTTGGCGTAGTAATTACGGATGAGAGCGATCGCATTCGTCGCTTTTTAGAAAAACCATCTACTAGCGAAATTTTTTCGGACACTGTTAATACTGGCACTTATATATTAGAGCCGTCAGTGCTGGAATATTTACCAGAAAACCAAGAGTGTGACTTTTCTAAAGATTTATTTCCCTTGCTCTTAGAAAAAGATGAGCCAATGTACGGCTATATTGCTCAAGGCTATTGGTGCGATGTCGGTCACTTAGAAGCTTACAGAGAAAGTCAGTATGATGGCTTACAGCGTAAAGTAAAGCTTGATTATGCTTACGAGGAGCAATCACCCAATCTCTGGATCGGGCAAAATACTTTTATCGATCCTAGCGCTAAAATTTCTACACCCTGCCTAATTGGTAATAACTGCCGGATTGGCGCAAGAGTCCAAATTGACGGCGGAACTGTAATTGGCGACAACGTAACGATTAGCGCTGATGCTAATATCAAACGTCCCATTATTTGGAATGGAGCGATTATTGGCGAAGAAGCAAACTTGAGAGCTTGCGTTATTGGGCGCGGTACGCGGGTAGACCGCCGCGCTGAGGTGCTAGAAGGCGCAGTAGTTGGTTCTTTGTCTACAGTAGGAGAAGAAGCGCTAATTAGCCCTAGCGTGCGCGTTTGGCCCAGCAAACAGATAGAATCGGGAGCGACCTTAAATATTAATCTAATTTGGGGTCACACCGCCCAGCGCAATTTGTTCGGTCAGCGCGGGGTGCAGGGATTAGCAAATATTGATATTACGCCAGAATTTGCAGTCAAGCTAGGTGCAGCTTATGGTTCGACCTTAAAGCCTGGCAGCCAAGTTACAGTATCGCGCGATCAGCGTAGTATGTCGCGGATGGTAACGCGCAGTCTGATTGCCGGATTGATGTCTGTGGGTGTAAATATTCAAAACCTAGATGCAACAGCTTTACCAATGGCGCGGACAGTAGTTTCTACTTTGGCTGTAGTTGGTGGTATTCATGTCCGGTTGCATCCCGAACGCCCGGATTCTATCTTAATTGAATTTATTGATCGCCAGGGAATCAATATTTCTAAGTCCAAGGAAAAGAAAATTGAGGGTTCTTACTTCAAAGAAGACTTGCGGCGGGTACAAATTCATGAAATTGGCAATGTAACTTACCCAATTCAAATGATTGATACTTACTGCACAGCTTTCGAGAATAATTTGAATGTAGAGGCAATTCGCCACAGCAACTCGAAGGTAATTATTGACTATACTTATGCCCTTTCTGGAGCCGTACTACCTCAGCTTTTAGCCAAATTTGGCTGCGATGCGGTAGTGCTAAATGCTAGCCTCAAACCCTCTGCTGTTTCTCCTGTGGAAAGAGAGCAATTGCTCACCCAATTAGGTCAGGTGGTAGAGGTATTAAAAGCTAGTTTTGGGGTGCAGGTATCGGCAAATGGAGAACAATTAATTTTAGTAGATGAGTCGGGTATGCCAATTCGCGGCGAGTTGCTGACGGCGCTAATGGTAAATACAATTTTGACGGCTCATCCTAGAGGGACAGTTGTAGTACCGATTCATGCTTCTAGCGCGGTAGAGCAAATTGCTCGTCGCCATGATGGTAAAGTAATCCGCACCAAAGCAAACCCCACAGCGTTGATGGAAGAATGTCAAAACGATCCCAATGTTGTTTTGGGTGGAAGCGGCGATATTGGCTTTATTTTCCCGCAGTTGCATCCAGGTTTTGATGCGATGTTCTCTATTGCCAAGCTAATTGAAATGCTGACTATTCAAGAGCGCACTCTTGCTTCTATGCGGACAGAATTACCGCGTGTTTATCACAAAACTTACACCGTGCGTTGTCCCTGGACTGCGAAGGGAGCGCTGATGCGCCATTTGGTTGAGACTCATCCCGCTCAAGAGTTGGAGCTAGTCGATGGAGTCAAAATTATTAATCCTCAAAATGATAATTGGGTATTAATTTTGCCTGATGCCAGCGAACCACTGGTACATTTGTACGCTAACAGTAATGATAGAGAGTGGGTAGACAGCAGTTTAAGAGATTACCGCAATCGCGTTCAAGTATTCGTTGAACAAGAGCAAGAGGTAAGTAGCGTAGAGATTAATACTCAAGAACCTGTAGTGGGATAAGCAAGGGAAGGGAGAGGAAACGTAGAGCTTTCCCCACTCTTGAACTTTTTCTACTCAAACTCATTAATTTAGTTGGGAAGCAAATTCATGAATAGTTGCATTTTAATGGCTCAAATAGTTCAAGAACCTCAGTTACGCTTTACTCCAGACCAAATGGCAATAGCAGAAATGTTGGTAGAGTTTTCCGAGCGCGGTTCTGGGGAATCGCCCTCTAGACTAAAAGTAGTCGGTTGGGGGAATTTGGCTCAAGAGATTCAAAAATCTTACCATCAAGGCGATCGCGTAATTATTGAAGGACGATTGACCATGAATAGCGTCCAACAAGAGGGTTATAAAGAAAAAAGAGCGGAATTAACGGTACAAAAGATTTATCCTCTAGGCGTGGGAGATAATATCGGTTCCTCGGCAAGTAATACCGACGAATCACCTAATTATGAAATGCGACTTCCTGCAACCGTAAAATCTAGCTACAACCCACCTAGTCCAACAGATCCAGACGACGAAGAACCCGAAAATAGTGGCAGCAAGTTTACCCATTCAAAACCCCCAGCGCCTCAACCAGACTATGCCAGCAACGCTGACAACGATGATATTCCGTTTTAAAACCGCCATCAGCTACGTGCGTAGCTGATGGCTCAAAAATCCAAATATTAGTTAAATGCACAGAAAACAAGAAAAGGCACTGTTAGAATCCAGTTAATTTTCAGCTATATGCCCAACAATTCCTATGAGTGAAACTGTTTTAGATGTTCGCAATTTACGAGTTGAATTTATCACAGACGAAAAAGTAACTACTGCTGCTCACGGTGTCTCATTTAAGTTGGAGCGAGGTCAAACTCTAGGAATCGTTGGCGAATCAGGATCGGGTAAATCAGTAACATCTTTAGCGCTAATGGGTTTAGTGCCAAGCCCAGGAACGATTAGCGGGGGTGAAATCTGGTTTCAGCATGAGCAAACGCCAAGCGTAGACTTATTAAAGCTATCGCCAGAGCAAATGCGGCAATACCGAGGCGGCAAAATTGCGATGGTTTTTCAAGAGCCGATGAGTGCGCTTAATCCTGTATATACTTGTGGTTTTCAGCTATTAGAAGCTATATTGCGTCATCAAAAAGTATCTAAAAAAGAAGCGCGGCGCATAGCACTAGGTTTGCTCCAAGAAGTCAAACTATTACCTAGTGATGAAGAATTAGAAGCTCAAATCGTTAGCAAAATTTCCCTAAAACATGATAAGCGCAAGTTAGCCCAAGAAGTTACCGCGCGCAAACAAGCAATGCTTGATCGCTATCCGCATCAACTTTCTGGCGGTCAATTGCAGAGGGTAACGATCGCTATGGCAATTTCTTGTAACCCAGCCGTTTTAATTGCCGATGAACCAACTACCGCGTTGGATGTCACGGTACAAGCAACTATCCTAGATTTACTTCGGGAACTAAGCTTAAGCCGTCAAATGGCGATGATCTTCATTACTCACGACTTAGGACTTGTGGCGGAAATTGCCGACTCAATAGCTGTAATGTACCAAGGACAAATTGTTGAATGTGGTCTTGTAGAATCTGTATTTAGTCAACCACAGCACTCCTACACCAAAGGCTTGCTTGCGTGTCGCCCAAACTTAGAGGTGCGATCGCAATATTTGCTCACGGTTGCTGATTTTATGGGGACTAAGCCCGCAATAAAGGGCAATAAGATAGAAATTGAAGAAAAAAGCCCTCCACCACCGCCAGAAGTCACAACAGAGGCATTGCAGCAGCGTTTAGCTAACCTCACTAAGCAAAAACCCTTACTATATGTCCGCGATTTGCAAGTCGGTTTTCCCCAAGCTGGAGCATTTGGTCAAACCAAACGTTATGTCATGGCAGTTAATGGGGTTTCTTTTCAAGTCTACCCTGGCGAAACTTTAGGTTTGGTCGGCGAGTCTGGTTGCGGTAAAACTACATTGGGGCGAACTCTACTAAAATTAATTACACCCATCAGTGGCAGCATTATGTTTGATGGGCAAGATATTGCTACTACTCGTGGTAACGCTTTGCAGAAACTGCGGCAAGAAATGCAGATTATTTTTCAAAACCCTTTTAGCTCCCTTGATCCCCGGATGAAAATTGGCGATGCGGTGATTGAGCCGTTGGTAATTCATGCTAGGGGATCAGGCGAAGTCAATCGTCGCAAGATCGCCGGGGAACTACTAGAGCGCGTGGGACTTGCTCCCGCATTAGTAAATCGCTATCCTCACGAATTTTCTGGCGGTCAACGGCAAAGAATTTGTATAGCACGGGCGCTGGCGCTGCGACCTAAATTTATCATTTGTGATGAATCGGTTTCGTCGTTAGATGTCTCAGTGCAGGCGCAAGTATTAAACCTATTAAAGGAATTGCAGCAAGAATTTAACCTCACTTATATTTTTATTTCTCACGATTTAAATGTAGTTAAGTTTATGAGCGATCGCATTTTAGTCATGAATCAAGGACAAATTGTTGAACAAGGAGCGGCGGAAAGTATTTACCGTGCGCCGCAACAAGAATACACGCGCCGTTTAATTGCTGCTATTCCTACCGGAATGCGATCGCCACGCCTTTAAATTCCCGATTAATGGCATAAAATACAGCTTAACTTCCTAGTAAGATACTTAAAATTTTGCGGCTCGTAGTTGCAACTATTTAGATAATGTTATTTAAGTTACATTAATGTTTCTTTTAAAGACCACTGCAAACTATTTAGCTTAATTCGAGCAGATATTACTTTTTGTTGCTTATTAGCAAATAGGGCTATAGGTTTATTCCCATTGAAAAACTGGCTCTAAATTATTTTTCTGCTTTGGAGAAGTCAAAAATTACCAATTTATTTTATATTTCCTATCTAGCTATTAAAGATAATTATGATAATATACTCAAAAAATTAACTAACTAATTCTATTTAGTTATGAAAAAATACTTTAAAAAGAAGCTAGTTGCTAAATTTATCGGGTGCTAAGAGAAAGTAAATAAACCCATACACTAATCAACTTAAATGTAATTTTGGTATGAATAACATCGCATCAGTTTCACAAGGGGAATTGAGCCAGCGCCGCTCAATGCTACGCCGCCATAGACGGCTAAAGCAGATCCAGTCAGTTTGGAGAACTTTGGCTATCGGTGGGCTGTTGGGGGGATTAATCTGGGGAGTTAGTCAACCTATTTGGGTAGTAAGAGAACCGGGGCAAGTTCGTGTTATTGGAAACAAACTGCTATCCACGCGAGCAATTCAATCATTTTTGAAAATTCCTTATCCGCAAACATTATTAGAAATTAAACCAGAAGCTCTGGCTCAATCATTAGAAGCACAGCCCGCGATTTTTGATGCTAGTGTAAGTCGAAAGCTATTTCCACCCAGCTTAACGGTGCAAGTTACTGAACGAGTCCCAGTGGCGATTTCTTTAACCAAAAATTCCGAAAAATCAACTATGGGGTTAATCTCCGCAGATGGAGTGTGGATACCTGTGCAAAGTTACGACTCCCCTAATAGTACGCCCTTCAAAATGCCCAATCTAAAAGTTGTGGGACAAATAGAACAATACAAGCCCCACTGGAAGCAACTTTATCAAGCTGTAAGCAATCTTCAGGTTAAAGTTAGCGAAATTGATTGGCAAAATCCAGACAATTTGGTTCTAAAAACTGAATTAGGAATAGTACATTTAGGTGCTTATAGCCCAAAATTAATTGAGCAACTCCGAGCTTTAGAGCAAATGCGACCCTTACCCACAAAAATAAATCTTGAAGAAATTGCTTATATCGATTTAACAAACCCTGCAACTCCATCATTACAAATGAATTCTGCAAGTCCGCAGCAGGTAGAAAAGAAGGAATTAAGCAAAAAACCTAATCCCCCCGCCCAATAAAAGCCAACTGCGAGCAAATGTAAAACCAAAAGTTAAGCCAAATTCTTTTAAGTAGTGTACCCTAGGGACTGTAAAGCATATTGCAGCATCTATGTTAGAAAGTCATCTCAGTATTAGACTTCCAGAAACAGAAATGAAAGTTCTAGAGCAATATTGTCACAACTCCCAAAGAACCAAGACTGATGTGATTCGGGAATTTATTCGCTCCCTAAGCCAAAAACTATAACTAAGGCTAGAAAGAACGTTAGGCAAGAAGCGCATTAGAGAAATAGCTTGGCATAACTTCTGCTCGTTCCATTTAAGAAGCGAACATTTTGGCTCAAAACTACCTTGTTCGTTATTTAGCAAAATTTTAAGCTAAGGAGTAACTTACGTCTAATTAGTGTCTGTCATTCTCAAAGCTTTCTAAAAATTGCTCCTATGCTTTCAGCTTTTTCTGTCATGAAATAAGCAAAACGCTCATCCAGAGTCGCGGGAGTACCAAGTTGTAGTAGACTCTTAGCCAAGTCGCCCAAAGTCGTTTATATAAGTAGTTTAAAAATTGCAATGTCGCTCAATAATAAACAAGGGCTTACCCATAATAATTCTCAATCATCAGGATCGGGGTTTACACTGGCAGTAAATTCTAACAATCCTTTTAACAGCACCGGGCTTCATTTCGATCAAAACAACGACAATGGAATGTCAGCAGAGAACGACTTGACTAATAATATTGTTCCCGGTCGAGTAGCTAATATCAAAGTAATTGGTGTTGGTGGTGGTGGGGGAAATGCCGTTAACCGCATGATTGCTAGTAATGTATCAGGAATTGAGTTTTGGTCAATTAACACCGATGCTCAGGCTTTGGTACAGTCAGCAGCCGTCAAACGCTTGCAAATAGGGCAGAAGCTGACGCGGGGTTTAGGAGCAGGCGGCAACCCGGCTATAGGTCAAAAAGCTGCGGAAGAATCCCGTGATGAAATTGCTGCGGCTTTAGAAAATGCGGATCTGGTATTTATCACCTCTGGAATGGGAGGCGGTACAGGTACGGGGGCTGCACCCATAGTTGCAGAAATAGCAAAAGAAATGGGTGCGCTGACCGTTGGAGTTGTGACTCGCCCGTTTGTTTTTGAAGGTCGGCGGCGTACAAGTCAGGCAGAGCAAGGTATTGAGGGGCTAGAAAGCCGAGTAGATACGCTAATTGTGATCCCCAATGATAAATTATTAGCAGTGATTTCCGAACAAACCCCAGTGCAAGAGGCGTTTCAGTTTGCTGATGATGTGTTGCGTCAGGGAGTGCAGGGAATTTCTGATATTATTACGATCCCTGGTTTAGTAAATGTAGACTTTGCAGATGTCCGAGCAATTATGGCAGATGCGGGTTCAGCCTTGATGGGTATTGGTGTAGGATCGGGCAAGTCTCGCGCTCAAGAAGCTGCCAATGCTGCTATTTCCTCACCTCTGTTAGAGTCCTCCGTAGAAGGGGCTAGAGGCGTTATTTTTAATATTACTGGTGGTAGCGATTTGACATTGCATGAAGTCAACGCCGCCGCCGAAAGAATTTATGAAGTTGTCGATCCCAATGCCAATATTATCTTTGGAGCCGTCATTGATGACAGACTGCAAGGAGAAGTAAGGATCACAGTAATAGCTACCGGATTTACCGGAGAAGGGCAAGCGGCGACCCCAACAGCCTTGAAAGTTGCTCCTGTGACAACACAACAAGCAACACCACCCCTAGAAACCATTGAACCTAGAGAAAAAACAGGTTTAGATATTCCTGATTTTCTCCAAAGAAGACGACCGCCACGAGGATAAAAAGTAGCAAGTGGCTTTTTCTCTAGCGATCGCCAAGGGCGAAAAATCCAATTTATTTCCCTAACTGCTTTTGTTCTACCCATTTAATTACTTGTTCGCCCAAGTGAGTAGCTTCTAAACGATCTATTTCCCTGATCCCCGTGGGGCTAGTAACATTGACCTCGGTTAGATAGCCACCAATTACATCAATGCCGACAAAATATAAGCCATCAGCTTGCAGTTTGGGCGCGAGTTCGCTACATATTGCTCTTTCTCTCTCCGTAATTTCTGTTTTGGCTACCGTACCGCCTGCTGCCATATTATTACGAAATTCATTACCGCTAGAAAGTCGATTTAGAGCGCCAATCGGTTCGCCGTCAAGCAAGATAATTCGTTTGTCTCCCTGCTTGGCGGCGGGTAAAAATATCTGCACCATCACCGGAATTTTGCCTTGGAGAGTACTTAGTTCGACTATAGAGTTGAAGTTGCGATCGCGCTCCTCCAAATACAGTATCCCTTCGCCAGCTTTGTTACCTAAAGGCTTGAGAATTGCTGCCCCTTTTTCCTCCATAAATTCCCGAATAACTTGTTTATCAGCGCTAACAATAGTTTCAGGAATTGATGTAAACTGCAACGCATACATTTTCTCATTAGCTGCCCGCAAGCCCTGGGGATTATTAACAACTAATGTTTTTGCTTTATCTATGTAGTCCAGAATATAAGTAGCGTAAAGGTAAAGGGCATCTACCGGGGGATCTGTACGCATAAAAACAGCATCCATTGTTTCTAGCGGGGCATTAATGCGATCGCACTGTTGATACCAAGGTAAACTTACTACCCAGTGTCCCTCCACCAGTTCCACTTTCTGCAACTGCAAGCGTTCTAATGTTGCCCAAGCCTTGCCTTCTACTACACTTAACAAGTTTGCCTGAGTTATCCAAACTTGATGACCCAGCGATTGCGCGGCTTCCATCAGCGCTACGCTAGTATCGTGACTGGGATCGAGTTTGGCGATGGGATCGATAATAAAGGCAAGTTTTAACACAGCTATTGTTCTGTTATGAAGGGGCGATCGAGTTTTATTAAACTTGCTTATTGAGGCAATTAGCTAAAATGCAACCGAATTAAACACTATTATTAGCTTCTAGCAGTTCGTCAAGCTTACCTGAAAAGTCTAACTCGTACAAATCGTCACAACCACCGATATGTTGGTCGTTAATAAATATTTGTGGCACAGACCTTCTGCCGTTGGCACGTTTAGCCATTTGAGCGCGCGCTACTTCATCGCCATCGATGCTGTATTCTGTAAATTCTGTGCCTTTGCTTTTAAGTAACTGTTTGGCGCGAATGCAATACGGGCAGGTTCTCCAAGTGTAGATTTCAACAGTGGTAGCCATGAAGTATCAAGTGCTATGAATAATTTTTAATTTTAAGCGCTCTTAGCACTTAAAGGCAGTAATTAGTATTTAACTTTGTGCTTCCCCGTCTTCATCCAACTTTTGCAGTCCTTGCTGTTGACTACGCCGCGATGTGCGGCGATATTTTTTTGTTTCTAGTTTTGGTTCATACTGAGTTTTGCCGCGCTTAGATTTTAACTTCATATTAGCTTCAAGATTGCTAGTGCGACCCTGCAAAGTAGCACGAATAGTCGCCTCTGCCAAAAATTCTAAATAATGCTCGTAGCGTTCCCAATCACCCCGCACCACACAATTTGGCTCGTCTCGGTGCGAACAGTCATTAAACTGACAATGAGCAACAGCTAACCGCTCTCTTGCTTCGGGAAAATAATTGACTAATTCTTCCGGTTCGCAGTCCAAGTCTGGCTGATTAAAACCAGGCGTATCAGCAAGCAAGCCGCCACTAGGCAGTTGGAATAGTTCAACGTGGCGCGTAGTATGACGACCTCTGCCCAATTTGCCAGAAACTTCGCTAGTCCGCAAGTTAGCAGTAGGGATGAGGTGATTAATTAAGCTAGATTTGCCCACCCCCGAAGGCCCAGCTACTACGGTAATTTTATTATCTAGTTGGGCGCGGATTTGTTCAATAGCAGCAAGATGTACGCTGATAAAAACGGGATCGTAGCCCCACTGACGCAGGCGTAACTGCCAATGAAGCAACTGTTCAGGAGTCAATAAGTCACTTTTATTTAAGTACAAGCGCACTTCTAAGCCTGTCGTTTCCGCTTTAATTAAAAAACGGCTTAACTGGTAAGGTTCGAGCTTTGGTTCTTCCAGGGCAAAAACCAACAGAATTTGCTGGGCATTAGCTACGGGGGGACGATCTAGCTCGGTATGTCTGGGTAAAACATGAGAAATCGCTCCTCTCCCTCCAGCCCAGTCTGGCTCGACAACTTCTACGCGATCGCCTACCATAACTTTTTGCCCCATTTTCTTTAACAGCGCCCTACGAGTACATAGTAATAGGGGCAAGCGCTCTGGTTGTTGCACATCTAGTTTTACTTGATAGTAATTTGCCTGGACTGCAATCACTGTACCTATCAAGGGTTTAGATGCTAGTTGTTGTTGTTCCTCTACCTTCATGCCGTCGCCAGGGGACGGCGAACTAACAAGCTGTAGTAGTTGGCAACGGCTACAATTTGCTCGATGCTGTAACCTGCCATAGTTAGACTATCGGGAACTTGCTCAATTGGTTCTCCAGAGTCTAGCCATACTTCTAATAATGCCCCTGGTGGCATTTGTTCTAGACGCAATTTAGTCCGCACAAAATTAATCGGGCAAGGAGTTCCACGCAAGTCTAGCTTATCGTCAGGAGAAGATAGATTACTCATTACTGAAATAACTTGCCAAATAAGCCATCTCTACCACCTTTCCCCGTGCGATCGCCTTTAATTTTTGCTAATTTCTCCAATAACTCTCGTTCTTCACTACTAAGTTTCGTGGGAATATCTACTAAGACTGTAATTAAGTGATTTCCCCGACTTACCGGATTGCCTAAACGCGGTACACCCCGATCCTCCAGCGTCAAGACTATATTTGGCTGGGTTCCTGGAGCAATAACTTGTTCCACAATCCCATCTACAGTATTTATTTCCAGCCGAGCGCCTAAAATTGCCTGTAAATAGCTAATTTTGATTTCTGACAAAATATTGATGCCATCGCGCTTAAATTCCGCATCCTCATTAATGAACAAATACACATACAAGTCTCCTGGAGGCCCGTTACGTTGCCCAGCATCGCCCTCTGCGGAGATGCGTAAGCGCGTACCATTATCTACTCCGGCGGGAATAGTAATTTTCAGCTTCTTGGTTACTTGATGCGCTCCAATACCAGAGCAAGTTTCGCATTTATCCTCAATCATCTGCCCTGTACCGTTACAAGTAGGACAAGCCGATACTTGAGTAAAACTTCCAAAAGGCGTTCTAGTCACGCGGCGCACTTGACCCGATCCCGTACAAGTTGAGCAACTCCGGGGACGAGTACCGGGTTTAGCTCCAGATCCGCTACATACTTCACAAGTTTCCATGTGCGAGATGCGAATTTCTTTTTCGCCGCCAAATACAGCTTCGCGAAAGTCTAGCTTTAGGTCTAAGCGCAGGTCATCGCCGCGTACAGGCCCATTGCGTCGCCTTTGACTTTGCCCCCCCGCTCCACCGCCAGCAAAGTTATTAAACAAATTCTCAAAAATATCCGCAAAGCCGCCCACGTCGCCAAAGTCTTGAAACCCTGCTCCACCAGCACCCGCAGCTACTCCAGCTTCGCCAAAGCGATCGTATCTGTCGCGGGTTTCTGGTTCCGATAAGACTTCATAAGCACGACTAATTTCTTTAAAGCGGTCTTCGGCTCCAGCTTCTTTATTTACATCAGGATGATATTTCCGGGCTAGGCGGCGGTAAGAGGATTTTAGTTCTTCTTTGTCTGCATTACGCGAGACACCCAGAATTTCGTAGTAGTCGCGGGCCATAAAGCGCTGCTTTGTTTATAGATAAAGTTTACGGGTCGGCACTATTGCTAATAGCTATTAGCAACAATAATTAGTTTTGTTATTATTGAATGTAGACAAATAACTGCAAGTACAACAAGCTTACTTTATTCAATCGCTTCATAATCAACGGTTATTGTACTATCTTCGTCGGCAAAATCTAGCGTGATTCCTTCAGGTACTGGTACAGGCTTGTGAGTAGATTGGGTTGTTTCTTTATTTTCCGGTAAAACTGTAGTCTTGATAAAATCGTGACTTCCTGAAGAATTAGCCTTTTGATAGACGCTTGTGCCAATTTCGAGTAATAACTGCTGAAACTTGTCTAGCTGTTGTTGGACTTTTTCGATCGCAACTGCTGGATCTGTAAATAGTTCTCTTAGTTGCGTTATGCTTGCGCCCGCTTGGAGCTTCAACTCCTGAGCAATCAAAGTACCATTATCTTTCACCGTAGACTCATAGCTGTAAATTAAATTTTCGGTTTGATTTCTTAGTTCAATTAGGTCAATTCGTTTTTTATCCTGCTCTGCATATATTTCAGCTTCTTGCCGCATCCGTTCTACTTCGCTAGTACTTAATCCTCCTGTACTTGTAATCCGAATGCTTTGTTCCCGCCCTGTCCCTCTATCTTGAGCCGCAACTTTTAATATGCCGTTAACATCAATTTCAAAACTTACTTCAATTTGTGGCATCCCGCGCGGAGCGGGGGGAATCCCTGCCAAGACAAACCTTCCCAAGCTTTTGTTATCTGTTGCCATAGCGCGTTCGCCTTGGAGGACGTGAATTTCTACAGAAATTTGCCCATCGGTAGCGGTAGAAAATATTTGCGACTTACTTGTAGGAATTGTTCGATTGCGTTCGATAACTTTAGTAAATACTTCTCCTAATGTTTCAATTCCTAGCGACAGGGGTGTGACATCTAGTAACAACACATCCTGGACTTCGCCACCCAATACTCCTCCTTGAATTGCCGCTCCTAGAGCTACAGCTTCGTCTGGATTAACCGATCTATCAGTAGCTTTGCCACCAAAGAATTTTTGCAGCGCAGTCTGCACCGCAGGAATCCGCGTCGAACCTCCGACTAAAATTACTCTATCGATGTCTGATGGTTTTAGTTCGCAGTCTTTAAGAGCCTGTACCATTGGTTCGACAGTTCTTTCTACTAAGTGACTAACTATCTCCTCAAATTTGGAGCGACTCAGTTCCATTGCTAAATGCTTTGGTCCTGAAGCGTCAGCAGTAATAAAGGGTAAATTAATTGATGTTGCCCCTAGCGTGGAAAGTTCTATTTTGGCTTTTTCTGCGGATTCTCTAAGCCTCTGGGTTGCCATTTTATCTTGAGACAAGTCAATTTTTTCTTGTTCTTGGAATTGGGAGAGCATCCACAAAACTATACAGTTATCAAAATCATCGCCACCCAAGTGATTGTTACCGGAAGTTGCTTTGACTTCAAATACTCCATCTCCAAGCTGCAGAATTGAGACATCAAAGGTTCCACCGCCTAAGTCAAACACCAAAATTTTTTGTTCTTGACCGAGCTTATCCAACCCGTAGGCAAGAGCGGCGGCGGTTGGTTCATTGACAATTCTGAGGACTTCAAGTCCAGCAATTGTGCCAGCATCTTTAGTTGCTTGCCTTTGAGCATCAGTAAAATAGGCTGGCACAGTAATTACCGCCTTGTCTACCGTTTCACCCAAAAAACTCTCCGCATCTTGTTTGAGTTTGTACAGAATCATTGCCGAGATTTCTTGGGGAGTATAGTTGCGCCCGCGAATTTGCACATCTACAGTATCGTCTCTCCCCTTTACGCCTTTGTAAGTTACTCTTTGGCGTTCTGAAGCGGTTTCATCCCAACGACGACCAATAAAACGCTTGATACTATAGATTGTATTTTCCGCATTAGTCACTGCTTGGCGTTTTGCCAATTGACCAATTAAGTGATCGCTACCTTTACCGAAGGCTACTACACTTGGGGTAGTGCGTCCGCCTTCGGAATTAGCGATTACTGTTGGTTGACCACCTTCTAAGATGGCAACACAACTATTTGTTGTGCCTAAGTCGATGCCAATGACTTTTCCCATACTTAGTAGTTGTCCAGGGTAGTTGTTGTTTGGGGGAAGGGTTTTTTACTGATGCGAAAGCTTAGGGCAAGAAGAAAGTTAACTTTCTTCTTGTGAAGGCACTGTATTTTCTTCTAAAGCTGTCGCCTGTTCCATAGGAGAAGCTACTTTGACCATCGCGTGGCGCAAAATGCGATCGCCTAAAAAGTATCCTCTGACTAATTCCTCTAGCACTGTACCTTCTGGTTCCTCGCTCGGACTCCGCATAACCGCTTCATGGAGGCTAGGGTCAAATTCCTTACCTTCCGGGCGCATCGGCGCGACTCCTAAGCGCTTGAGAGAGTCTACAAGTTGTTTGTAGACACTTTGATAGCTTTTATGGATGCTCATTTCTGCATCTGTCTGCGGTTTAAGTTGCGATCGCGCCCGCTCAAAATTATCTACAATCGGTAGCAATTCCGTAATTGTGTTTCCTTTAACTTGCAGGTCTAATTCTTCTTTCTCTTTTTGAGAGCGTTTGCGGAAATTGTCAAAATCCGCCACAATTCGCAAATATTGACTTGTACGTTCTTCAACTTGAGTTTTTAGCGATTCTATTTGCTGCTCTTTCTGTGCCAACAATTGTTGATAGTCGCTATCATTCTCCCTAGGCGGCGCGGCAGCATTTTCATTTGGGGAAATCGCATCACCTGATAAATTAGCGGATTCTGCTACTTGAGGATTTACCTCGCTATTGGCATCAAAGTTAGAATTCATTGTCTGTGTTGTTGTCTCCATTGTTACTTCTGAGACCTCATATAGGATGAGCGATCGCTCGTCAGCGCGGATTTCTCTTTTACTTCGTCAACTATTATGCACTAATCCTACATGCTCAAAACTGTGCTTCAGGAAGCATATTTAGTTCAACCACTTTCTCTAGGATGCACCAATTAACCCTGGAATAGCAAAGTTTTAAAAATTTGTTAGTTGTCGAAGACACTCTGCTACTACTCGGTAACTAGAAAGTAATTTTCTGACCATGCCCCGCACCTCAATTAACCTTCAAACTAAATAGCTCACAAAAATTTTACTTCTACTGCGATCTGCCATTTTGGGCAGCAAGAGGCAACTAAAAATTCTTTAACAAGTACCTTAACTTATAATCTTTGTCATTTTTTTGCAACAAACTGCGTTTGGGTAGCAACTCCAACCTTAAGTTTGGGCATACTTTATCTATAGCAACTTTTATCATAAATATTTATGACATACTCCCCATCCCAACGACGGGCGTTGATCGTCAAAAATGACTTATCTCCTTTTGGCAACAAGGTGATTGAAGCAGGTTACGCTAACCGCGAACAAGTGCATCAAGCTTTAACCGAAAGCCGCAAATCAGGAAAGTCTTTGACGGATGCTTTAGAATCCATAACGGGGAAACAACTCACCCCAGACCTGATTAGACATTATAAAAAACAGCAATTATTTGAACTAAAAATTCTTTACGGCGTTGAATTTCTCGACCCGGAAGTTAGTGAAACCAGCACAACTGCCGCCGTAAACCTAATTGATACTTTAATTCCCGTTGATGCTTGTCGTCGCTATCGTCTGATTCCTCTAGCCCAAAACGATACTCCGCCTCCTTCTGTCCTAGTGGCAATGGTCGATCCCGATAACCTAGATGCTCAAGATACCTTAAACCGAATTTTGCGCCCTAAAGGTTTGAGTCTCCAGAGGATGGTTATCACCCAAGAGGACTTTCAGCAAATCCTCTCCAAATATCTAGACGAGCAAGTTGAAAAACAAAAGCAAATAGATATAGAAAATTCCGTTGATGTCAAGTCAGATATAGAAAATATTGACTTGCAAGACGCACCGGATGACATAGACACGGATTTAGGCGCAGCAGTGCAAGATGCGGCGGCCGCTCCTGTAATTGCTCTAGTAAATAAAATTCTTGTTAAAGCTCTGCAAGAAAAAGCTTCTGATATTCATATCGAACCTCAAGAAGAGCATCTCCGCATCCGGTTTCGTAAAGATGGCTTACTGCGTAAAGCTTTCGAGCATCTGCCTAAACAAATTATCCCCGCAGTTACCGCCCGCTTTAAGATTATTTCTGACTTGGACATTGCCGAACGCCGGATGCCTCAAGACGGGCGCGTCCGCCGGATATTTGAAGGTAGGAAAGTAGACTTTCGAGTTAGTACCTTGCCTAGCCGTTACGGAGAAAAAGTCGTGCTACGGATTTTGGATAACGAATCTACTCAACTTGGATTAGATAAATTAATTAGCGATCCAGTCAGCCTGCAAATTGTTAGGGATATGGCTAGTCGTCCGTTTGGGTTATTGCTTGTCACAGGTCCTACAGGTTCAGGTAAATCAACTACTTTATACTCAGTACTAGCAGAACGCAACGATCCGGGCGTAAATATTAGTACCGCCGAAGATCCTATTGAGTATTCTTTGCCTGGAATTACACAGGTGCAGGTAATTCGGGAAAAAGGAATGGATTTTGCTTCAATTTTGCGGTCTTTTTTGCGCCAAGATCCTGATGTGATTTTAGTTGGCGAGACGAGAGATAAAGAAACAGCTAAAACTGCAATTGAAGCTGCCTTAACTGGACACCTAGTCTTAACTACCCTCCATACTAACGATGCTGCCGGAGCAATCTCGCGGTTGGATGAAATGGGTGTAGAACCATTCATGGTATCAGGTTCGTTGCTTGGTGTAGTCGCTCAACGTTTAGTGCGGCGAGTTTGTTCTGAGTGCAAAATTGCTTACACTCCAACTGCCATAGAACTGGCTAGATTTGGTTTATCAAGTTCTCAAGAAGTAGCTATTAGTCTGTATAAAGCTAATAGTTTGCAACCAGAGCAAATCCAGCAAGCTCAAAGAGCGGGGGAACTTTGCTCAAAATGTAATGGAGTAGGTTACAAAGGACGTTGTGGTGTTTATGAAGTCATGCGGATCACCGAGCAACTGCAAGCTTTGATTACCGAAGGAGCGCCCACCGAAAGAATCAAAGAAGTTGCCGTAGAAGAAGGGATGATCACTTTATTAGCTTATAGCCTCAATTTGGTACGTGAAGGAAGTACAACCCTAGAAGAAGTAGAACGAGTAACGTTTACTGATTCTGGTTTAGAAGCTGAACTCAAAGCAAAGCGTAAAAGTTCTCTTGAGTGCCGTACTTGTAATGCACAATTGCGACAAGAGTGGCTAGATTGTCCTTACTGTATGACCAGTCGTTTTCAAGAATAAACAATAACTTTAAGTTTGGGACTAAAAGACAACGACGTTGCTATTTCCAGCCATAACTATATTTAACTAGGAGAAAAAACATGGAATACATGATTGAAGACTTAATGGAGCAAGTAGTTGAAAGTGGTGGCTCCGACTTGCACCTCTCTGCGGGTCTACCACCCTACATTCGTGTTAGTGGCAAATTAACTCCTACAGAACACGAACCATTGACCCAAGAACAATGTCAACGTCTGATATTTAGTATGCTCAACAACACCCAACGCAAAAACTTAGAGCAAAACTGGGAACTCGATTGCTCTTATGGAGTAAAGGGATTAGCTCGCTTCCGGGTCAATGTGTACAAAGATCGCGGTGCTTATGCAGCTTGTTTGCGGGCGTTGTCTTCTAAAATTCCGGCGATGGAAACGTTGAATTTGCCCAACATCGTCCGGGAAATATCAGAAAAGCCACGAGGACTTGTACTTGTAACTGGGCCAACCGGATCTGGCAAAACAACAACCCTAGCTTCAATGATCAATAACATCAATATGACTCGCTCCGAGCATATTCTGACCGTTGAAGATCCGATCGAATTTATCTACGAGCCACTTAAAAGTTTAATTCATCAACGTCAAGTAGGAGAAGATACTAAAAGCTTTGCTAATGCTTTGAGAGCAGCTTTACGCGAAGATCCAGACGTTATTCTGGTGGGGGAGATGCGCGACTTGGAAACTATCCAGTTGGCAGTTTCTGCCGCCGAAACTGGTCACTTAGTATTTGGTACTTTACACACGAGTTCTGCCGCCCAAACCGTTGACCGGATGGTGGACGTTTTTCCGCCCGAACAGCAACAACAAGTGCGCGTTCAGCTATCTAATTCTTTAATTGCCGTATTTAGTCAAACTTTAGTACCCAAAAATAAGCCCAAACCCAATGAATTCGGACGGGTAATGGCGCAAGAAATTATGATTGTTACCCCGGCTATTTCTAACTTAATTCGGGAAGGCAAAACTGCTCAAATTTACTCAGCAATTCAAACAGGGGGTAAGCTTGGGATGCAAACTTTGGAGAAAGTATTATCAGACTTGTACAAAGCCGGAACTATCTCTTTTGAAGCGGCGATGTCTAAAACCTCTAAAACCGATGAGTTGCAGCGTTTGATTGGTGGAGTACCAGGAAGTGTAGCACCGGGGACAAAACCAGGGATGGCGGGTATGGCTCGTTAGTTTTTCTAGAGACGTTATGGTGAACGTCTCTATTTACTATTTTTTAAAAAGTCCTCAATTTACAAATTATTTGGATATAATATGCCTACTTACGTCGCCCGCGTTCGAGATTCTAAAGGGAATGCTAGAAAAGAAAAAATTGTTGCCGCTTCCCCATTTATCGCTCGTTCCAGCTTACGAGAAAGAGGTCTCGTGATTCAAGACTTGAAGCAAGCTCAAGAATTTAAACTGAGTGGGAATCTAGACCTAAGTCAATTTCAAGCAGCATTAGTAAAAGTTTCCGTTAAGGATAAAGCTATTTTTTCCCGTCAATTTGCGGTTTTGACGAATGCGGGAGTAGCGATCGTTAGAAGCCTAGGCGTACTATCAGAACAAGCTTCTAACCCAAAACTAAAGAAAGCCTTACTTGAAATTAGTGAGGATGTGCAACAAGGGGTAAATCTTTCTGATGCAATGCGAAAGCACCCTCAATGCTTCGATACTTTGTACGTCAGCATGGTTCAAGCCGGAGAGGTTGGCGGTGTACTAGATGAAGTAATGAATCGTTTATCTAAGTTGTTGGAAGATGTTGCCAGACTCCAAAATCAAGTTAAATCAGCTTTAACTTACCCGGTTGCTGTCGGGGTTTTAGCTTTGCTGATTTTCTTAGGCATGACTATATTTCTTATTCCAATTTTTGCTGGTATCTTTAAGCAATTAGGCGTAGAATTGCCACCACTAACGCAGTTTATGCTCACAATTAGCGGCATAATTACAAGTTGGAGAGCGCTTATTCCATTTGCTGTATTTGTGGGTGGTAGTTTCTTTCTACAGCAATACTATAGAACTCGGCTTGGTCGAGAAACAATAGACCGCCTTTCTTTAAAAGTACCTTTATTTGGCGAACTAATTCAAAAGTCTGCAGTAGCTCGTTTTAGCCGTACTTTTGGAGCTTTGACTCGTTCTGGTGTGCCGATTCTTACAGCGCTAGAAATTGTCCGCGATACTGCTGGAAATCAAGTAATTGCTAATGCCTTGGATGCTTCAAGGCTAGAGATTCAACAAGGTGGAATGATTAGTCTTGCTTTGAAAAAAGATGCAGTTTTTCCACCTATGGCAATTCAAATGATTAGTATCGGTGAGGAAACCGGGGAATTAGACCAAATGTTAATGAAAGTTGCCGACTTTTATGAAGATGAAGTAGAACAAGCGGTAAAAGCGCTTACCAGTATAATCGAACCAATTATGATTGTGGTTTTAGGAGGAATGGTAGGTGTAATTTTGCTATCGATGTATTTACCAATGTTTAAGGTATTTGAAACTCTAGGTTAAATCAAAAAGTTTTGTAGGGATATTAAAATAACTTAATAAAATTGTAGTTAGATTTTTTTACTTTAATACTCCTGCAATTTACGCTTCAGACAAAAAAATATTAAGCTCTACTGTATTTTTCTAAGCAATGAAGTTATGGCAATCGAAACGTCAACTACAAAATAGCTAACTTGATAATATGACAATTAAAAAATCTGATTACGAACAGTTATTGGCAGAGTATAGCAATTCAATATCTGTGATCGCACTTCTTAAGCAGCATCGTCCTTATCTAGAAGCAATTCCTAGTCTCCGTCGCGCTGAGGAAAGCCTAATTATTATTCCTTTCCCGATTGTGCGCTTGCGTCAGCCTGCTTCTAACCTTTGTGAAAAGACTACCGAAGCCCGAATGCTACCTTGTGAAGTGGCAATTTTGATGTGCGATCCAGAGTGGAAAATTAAGACAGGGACAGAGCTTTTTATTTTTATTCACCGTCCCGATGAAGACTTTTCTGACTTACTCCGGCGTTGGCGACAAATTCAAGTTTGGCTAGATAAAGATTATGAGTGGGTAATGCCTCCCCGCTACAAACATATCTTTAGTGAAGGAGCTAATACTATCCATCCGTTATTTGTTGTTTTCCCAGAAACTCCAGAAAGAATAAAAAAAGGTTTGCAAGGTGCTAGTTTGCCTTTTGTACCTCAAGTAATTACGACAGATAATGAAGAAATAGCCAAATTCTCTAGAGAAAGTCCCCCAGTTTAAGAGAGAAAAACCAATGTCAGCTATGCCAGGGTTGGCTCAAAATCAGGAGTTCGCCGATTAGTAAAAATTTTAAGCGCTGAAGTGCGAACTAAGAGGGCGGCAGTCAAATAATTGCCTTACCATCAGATTTGTTCGCATAGCGTTTGCAAGGTTTGGCGCAACCAGCAGCTTGCATCATCTTTTTCGGTCAATTTACTCCAGAGCATTGAGACTGTCCACCGTTGCATCTCAATTGGAAGTTCAAAAACTTCAATTTCATTAAGCTTAGAAAAATAATTTGTCATGCGAGAAGGAAGAGAAGTAATTAGATCGGTTGATGCAACGATCGACGGCAAAACCAACATATGCGGAACGGTTAGAGCAACGCGACGCTGTAAACTGTGAGACGCTAAAGCGAGATCGACTTCGCCTGTCATATCTCGGCGAATTGTGGTTAGCGCGTGAGAGAGGTTAGCAAATGTTTCTAAAGAGATGGGTTTAAGCATCATCGCTGGATGATTTTTACGAGCAATACCGACGAAATGCTCTTGAAACAGAGAGGTACAAATTGTTTGCCGAGGCGGATTTGGAAAAACACCAAGGGCCAAATCGATCGCGCCTGTTTCTAACAAATCACCTACACTATCTTTTTCAAAGCCAACCATTCTAAAGTTCAGGTTCGGTGCAGCTTCATGGCAATGGGCGATCAGTTTTGGAATCACTACAAAACTCGTGTAATCCGTGCTGCCGATCGCAAAGTCTCGCCGATCGCAAACCGGATCAAAGTCTTGGCTAGATTGGATTGTCTGTCGAATTTGATGCAATGCGGCGAAAATACCCGGCGCGATCGCGATTGCTTTACTGGTCGGTTGCATCTCTCGCCCTACTCTGATAAACAACTCATCGCTAAATAAAGTTCTTAAACGCCCTAAAGCTGCACTCATTGCAGGTTGCCCTAAATAGAGCCGTTGTGCCGCAACCGTCACACTCCGTTCTTTAAATAGTGATTCAAAGGCAACCAGCAAATTTAAGTCTGTCGCTGCTAAGTCAATTGATTTCATTGATACATACTATGTCTATAATCGATTTGATTAATTCATATTACTTTGATACGGTAAATTCAAGATTGATTGAGTAACAAACATTATGAACGAACAATCTAGAATTGCGGTTGTAACGGGAAGTAATCGCGGTTTGGGCTATGCGATCGCCAAAAAACTAGGTCAAATTCAGGGGATTAAGGTTGTTTTGACAAGTCGAGGTGAAGCAGAAGGTCGTGCGGCTCAAGAAAAATTAGCTCAAGAAGGGGTGAGCGCTGACTATCACAGTCTAGATGTCAGCAGCGATCGCAGCGTGGAAGCCTTTACACAATGGTTGAGTCAAACCTATGGCAAAATTGACATTTTGATTAATAATGCCGGAGTCAACCCCACAGGGCAGATTGAAGAATCTAGCGTGTTGACCGTAAAAGTTGAGACAATGCTCTCAACTTTTACAACAAATGTTCTCGCTGTTGCCCGCATTTCTCAAGCTCTGATTCCCTTGATGAAAAAGCAAAATTATGGACGCATCGTCAATGTTTCAACGGAGATGGCATCGCTTACTATTACCCTAAACGATCTCTATCCTCTTGCTCCATCCTACCGATTGTCTAAGCTTGGACTCAATGGACTGACGGTAATTTTGGCAAAGGAGCTACAAGGAACAAATATTTTAGTGAATGCTTACTCTCCAGGTTGGATGAAAACCGATATGGGTGGCGAAAATGCGCCCTTCACCGCCGAAGAAGGGGCAGAAACTGCGGTATATCTGGCAACTTTGCCCGATGGCGGAGCGCAAGGTAAATTCTTTGCGGAAATGCGAAAGTCTGGCGGCGCGATCGCATTAAATTGGTAATTCTTTGCAGGAACAGATAAATATGCCTAGCTTACTATTACTATCTTTGCGTCGTAGCTTTCTCAAACATTCTAGTTTAGCGGTCGCAAGTTTATTAACAACGGTAGGTTGCAGCAAGTCAGAAGCCCAAATCGGAAATGCTGCCGAAAACCCATCATTAACAATAGGCATTAATCTTACTGAGACTGTCCGCGATTTTAGCAAACATTGGAACGAAATGAGCGCAACTAAAAATCTATCTGGAATGGTTGCGCTCTACACCCCCGATACCTTGTGGACTCTGCCTAATGAGGCTCGTTCCATCGGTACGAATAAGGTTAGAGAAATCTACAAACGACTTTTTCAAGCTCAAAATATGAGCCTTGTTCATAAAACCGAGAAAATCGCCGTTAGTAAGTCGGGTGATATGGCTACCGAAATCGGCTCCTACGAACTTAGCACGAACACCCCGCAAGGAGAGTTTAAAGATCGAGGCAAATACTTTTTCCTGCTAAATAAGGTTGGCGGTAAATGGAAAATCGCCGCCGATATGTTCAACAGTGACACACCAGTTTTATAGCAAAGGAGCTAATACAAATGCAAAATGATAACATTACTATCGCTCGCCGCTTCGTTGAAGGCGTACTTGGCGGTCAAAACCCTGCCGCTTTTGACGAAATCGTGGATGAGAATATCAGAATTTCTACCGGGCTAAAGCCGGATGGACTCATTGAAGGTAAAGAAGAGTATCGAAGCATATTGATGAAGTTCGGTTCAGCCTTCACAAATGGTCGCCTCACGATTACGGACATATTTGCTTCCGCAGAGGGCGATCGCGTGGTAGTTATGTTTGATGCCTATGCTACTCATACTGGAGAGATGTTTGGTTTGTTGCCCACTGGTGTTGAAGTACCTATGATCGAAACTCATGTTATGCGCTTTCATGACGGCAAGTTAATTGAAAATATCGTTGGTGGCAATAATCCGCTCGGCTTCGAGATGCTACTTGCTGATGCAATGCGCCCAATGGTTCTGCCAGAGGTTTACCCTACGCCTAAGTCATAGATTCTTCCAACCGCTCCATGGCAGGTTGCTTGGTTCTAGTTCCCGGTTTCTAGGGTCAAATCACCTTAGCAATTGTAATTGTCTGCGCCAATTGCCTATCCAGCCGAGCGCAACGCCAGAAAATTACTAAGTCTAGAAAAATTACTCTGGTTTAGTTTAGGGCGCACTCTATAGCTGCGCCCGGACGATTTTATCTGACAAACTGAGGCATGATCTCCGCCGCCGTAAATAAGCCGTAAATACCCCGGCGTTGCAGTCCAATTCCGGCTTTGAGATAACCAAAAGCAGATCCGCAAACGTTCGCTGCCATACTGGTTTCATCGCCTAGGGTAAAAGTATGGGTGGAAATTCTCCCCTCAAAAGTTCTGCCTGTTACCTGGACGTTGGTGCTGAGGGGTTTTTTGGGATTGCGGGTATCGACTACGCCCCCGACAGTAACGCGATCGCGATCGCAAATTCCTGCCAATTCCAGCATAATATCGTCGGCGTGTTCCATATTCTCCAAAGTCAACACTCCGCTCGTCTCATCTAGCAAAGCTTCTACTTGTTCGTCAGTCATTGCTCGTGCTTTTTCTGGGTTGTAACCCGGCAAGTGGGCGATATCTTCCCGGATAGTTGCTCTATAGGCTTCCCAGTTGGCGATACCTACACCAAATGTAATTTTTACACTGTGAATTTCTGCGTAACTTTGGGCGGCTAAGGCGGCGGCGGCGGTTAATAATCCTGGGGTTGCGCCACAGCCTGTTAAGTAGGTAATTTTGGCAGCAAGTAATTCTGCTTTTAATCCTAATAGTTGTTCAACAGCGCTAGTGCGTTTAATTGCGTCTACTAGCACTCCTTGCCAATGCGATCGCATGAACACTTGGGCTACCGAGGCAATAAATGTATTTGGTAGGTTAGGCAAGGCTAAAAAATAACCATCTACATCACATTGTGACTGTTCGATCAATTCTTGAATACTTTGGTTACTTAAAGTACCGCCTGCTTCTAAATATCCTACTGAGCCTTGAGAAGCGTAAGCCTCTAGACACTTATCTATATTTAATCCGTTTTGAGCGTAAGCATAGCCTTTGAGATCGGCGACTGCGACTAGCAACATCTCCCTTTTGGGGGCAATTAATTTAGCGGCGGCTTGCCCTAATCCACCAAACCCTAATACTCCTATACGCATTGGCAAGGAAGTTGTAAAACTTTTAATATCGGCACTCATGCCTGTCACCCATACTGAACGAATTTTAATTATCGTAAACTTTTGCTTGCTTATTTCGCCCCTTTATTACCCAAAATTCCCTTAGCTATGCCGTTATGGAGTGATCCCACCAATTGTAAACTTTTGTACGTCTCTTGACGGCAAGGTATAGTTAAGGGAGACTTACAAGTAAGTAATGCAATTTCTCAACTTGTAATTGTTAATTTACAACTATATATAATTCGATAGATGAAACATTAAGCTGATAATTGACACATTAGTTACAAGCAGAAATTGTCTAAGTTATGTAAAGATTTGTAAGTTTTTAGTGTAGTTATAGAGTCTTGTTATATGAAGTTTAACTAAAAGTATGGAAACGCTAGAGTTTGTTATTTATCCAGATGGCAGGGTTCAAGAAACGGTTACCGGAATAATTGGAGTCTCCTGCGCGCAAGTTACAGCAGCGATTGAGGCACAATTAGGAACAGTAATTGACCAAGAACAAACATCAGAGTTTTTCGCCGCTCAAGTTTATCAGACAAATGTTACTACGACTGCGAATACTTTGAATTCGTGGTAGTTTTTTTTATTTAGTTTAGGCTCCTTTACTCACCAACACTATGTCACATTTTAGCCAAATCAAAACTCAAATCCGCAATTTAACATCTTTGCAAGCTGCTCTTACCGATTTAGGAATTAAGTGGAAATCTGAACCCGATGAAATGGTACGCGGTTATCGAGGGCAAAGCCGTGAAGCAGCAATTTCTATCGAACAAGAAAACGGTTACGACGTAGGATTTAGCTGGAATGGCAAAGAATATGAATTAGTAGCCGATTTGCAATACTGGCAGCAACCGTTATCCGTTGAGGGCTTTTTGCGCCAGGTAACTCAGCGTTATGCTTATCATACTGTTATTAATGAGACAGCAAAACAAGGCTTTCAAATTTCCGAGCAACAACAAAATAGCGATGGTTCGATTCGGCTTTTAGTGCAGCGTTGGAGTGCGTAAATGTCTGAAGTTGGACAAGAGCGCTCGGAGCTAGAACCAGAATTAGGGGGGATTTTTCGCGATCATCCCAATCGTTCGGGCTTAGAGCCAGAATTGGGCGGTGTAGTTCGGCAAAATGGAGTGTATGTGGATGAAGTTACCTGTATTGGTTGCAAGCACTGCGCTCATGTAGCCCGTAATACCTTTTATATTGAGCCAGATTACGGGCGATCGCGGGTAATTCGTCAAGATGGAGATTCGGAAGAATTAATTCAAGAAGCAATTGACACGTGTCCTGTTGATTGCATCCACAAGTTGGATTATACGGAAGTCAAAAAACGCGAAGAAGAACGCCAGTATCAGGTAATTCCTCTTGCGGGATATCCGGTGGAAGAAGCGGTGGTTGCAGCTAATCGGCGACGCAATAAGCAACAAAAATTAGCTCGGAAAAAAGCAAAATATTAGAGTGATAAAAAAGCGGTTGTTTACTACACCCGCTTTTTTATTTAACATGAACTGAGCCAAAAAATTACTTTAAGGGATGATTCTGAGTCAATAACTTTTCTACATGAGCTTCATCTATCCTAGAGACGACCTTTTTAGATTCGTGCAAATCTCTAGTAGTTTTTGCCAAAGTAAAAGTTGAGCCAACGCTGAAAGCCAAACCCATACCCATAAAGCCTTTGATCCAGTTATTTACAGGTAGATTGATAATTCCTACGCTTGTTATGCCTATAGAAAGAGCAAAAGCAGCCCAGGTTTGAAAAATCCAAGCATTACTATCTCTCTGGCGACTAAAATTGTACATAATTCGTCTAACTTAGGTGAGGCATACAGAAACTTACATACTATTGATAGCCTAAAAATAGTTGCTTTAAGTTTGCCCTATAGACAGTCTTTAAATTGGTAAATAAAAATGCAATTACTAATTATTTAAGCAAAAGTTAAATTATTGCCAACTATACAGCGAATTTCGGTACTTAACTGGTGATAAGTATCTTCTTCAAAGACTGGCTGAGTGTTATCAACATTAATAGCAGAAGTTAAATCAATCCAAGAGGTGCAACCACCATATTGGGAGCGATAATCAATAACTTGGGGCGCTGATAGTTTGTAGGTGCGTAGTAAAAGAATGTAGATAGGTTGACGAGGTTTCCATTTGAGGCGATCGCAAATAAATTGCTCGTTCCAGATATGGAATGGTAAAAGCGCCTTTATAATATTTTCTTCATTTACAGGCAAAACATCAGTAATTTCTGCCCAGCTAGATATAGTAACTTGTTTAGGATGCCAACCAGAAGTTACTGGAGTAACGCGACTTTGATATTCGGGTTTTAAAAGTGCTGGTTGTTGATGTTCATAAGTGGGATAGAGCAAAATGTGATCGCGCGGTACTTGAAATTTTCCTTGGCTTTCTTTAATACCGCCTTTGCGGAGTAACATAATTGTTTTACCTTGTTCTAAGGCTTCAAGAGCGATCGCCCATTCTTTGAGGGCGTGAGTGAGGGTTGAGGACATATTTTAAGATTGATTTGTTTCTCCAGCTTATACTAGCGCTGGAAAAGCTTTAATAAAGACAGTTATGTGGCGGTTAATTTTAATTTTAGTGTTAGTGCTGACAGCTTGTAGCGGTGTAGAGACAGAACCTAATAGACAAATAGTAGAAAGAGCGATCGCATCGCAAGTTCGGCAAGTTCAGCAACAGTTACAGCACGCAAGTAAGCTAGATATTTCTCAAGTAAATATTACGCAAAAGCAGCCTTTAAGCATCGAGCAATTAGCAGGATATCGAATCCAAGGCACTTATGACTTTACAATTAAGCGGAACCTTGAGCGTGGGAGGATTCCCGCGTCCAGGTTTTCACGAGAGTTGCCAAAACAACAGAAAAACCCGTTTGATATTTATTTGCAGCGCCAAAAAGAAGGTAAAACTTGGCGCTTGGCATTGCCTCAAGTGGCTAAAAATGGCGTTTTTACCTGGCTTACCTACGGGATTGATTGAAAAAATGTACTCAGTAATTAAATGAATCAACAAAAACCGCAAGTAAATATTATTTTAGGTACGCGCCCAGAAGCGATTAAACTTGCTCCAGTAATTCAAGTATTTCAGCAGGCGAAATCTGTAGAAGTTGAGGTGATTCTTACAGGTCAGCATCGGGAAATGGTCGAGCAAGTAATGCAACTATTTGACCTCAAAGCCGATAAAGACTTAGAGATTATGCAGGCTGGACAGTCGCTTACAGATATCACGGAACGTACCTTACGCGGCTTAGAAAAGTTATTTGGGCAAAATAAGCCGGATTTTGTCATAGTCCAAGGCGATACTACTACAGCTTTTGCTGCTACTTTAGCAGCGTTTTATCAACAAATTCCTGTAGGTCACGTTGAAGCTGGATTGCGAACAGACGATTTGTTTAATCCCTTTCCAGAAGAAGCTAATCGGCGGCTGATTTCCCAGCTTACGCAGTTGCATTTTGCGCCGACAACTTTAGCCGTTGAAAACTTACAACGTTCGGGAGTAGTTGGGAAAATTCACCATACAGGTAATACCGTTATTGATGCTTTACTCGCCGTTGCCAAACGTCAGCCAGCTTGCGATATAAAAGGCTTAGAATGGTCAAAATACCGCGTTTTACTCGCAACCGTGCATCGGCGGGAAAATTGGGGAGAACCACTCCAAGATATTGCTCAAGGATTTTTGCAACTATTAGAGTTATTTCCCGATACGGCCCTGCTACTACCCTTACATCGCAATCCTACCGTGCGCGAACCTTTGCAGCAATTATTAGGTAGTCATCCGAGAGTATTTTTGACTGAACCATTAGATTATGCTCAATTAGTAGGAGCAATAGGAAATTCGTATCTGCTACTAACAGACTCTGGCGGTTTGCAAGAAGAAGCACCAAGTTTGGGTAAACCTGTATTAGTATTGCGGGAAACTACCGAACGCCCCGAAGCTGTAACGGCGGGTACAGCAAAGCTTGTAGGCACTAATCCGTCCCAAATTGTCAGTGCTGCTAAGGAATTATTAAGCGATGAAACTGCTTATCAAAAAATGGCGACAGCAATTAATCCCTTTGGGGATGGTCATGCTTCGGAGCGGATTTTACAACTTGTGGAGCATTATTTAGATCAGGAGGCAAAATAACTTCTAATTGAGCAAAGCGATCGCCTAGTAAGCTGGATAATGCCCGTAATCCCCATTCTTCACTGCGCCTGTGTCCAATAGCTACACAACTAATTCCAGTTTCTTCTAAGGCTAGCTTAGCTGGTTGTCTCAATTGCCCTGTGATGTAGATATTTGCTCCGCCATCTTTGGCCTCACGTACTAGCGTATCTGTCATTGCACCGACGACAGCCACCCGCGAAATCTTGCTCGTAGTACCAGGAATTGCTCGATCGTAGCCCTTAAAGACTTGATTTAGGCGATCGCAATATTTATCAAAACTGTAGCTGACTACTTCCCCTATCATCCCAATTGCGCGTCCTTCTTTTTCGCCTAACACTTCCAAACTAGACATTCCGAGTACGGTTGCTAGGCGAGGATTGAAACCTATCGTCAAACATTCATCAAAAGCCAAATGATAGGCAACTATGCCAATATCAATTAATTCTGCTGTAGGCTGTTGCCAAGGACGATGTAAAAATAACCCGTTTAATCGCTCTTGCTGCGTCCAGGCGGCTAATTGCGACCAAGGTTCTAGGGCAAGTCCAAAACGGGCGATCGCTTTATTAGAGGGTACATATACGCCGTTTTGGTCATTGCTAAAACGATTTGCTACAAAAAAGTTAGACAAAAATTGGGCAATATCGTCTAGATAAATCGTGTTAACTGGAGGGCAAGTAATTATCATCTACGGTATTTTCATCCAAATGTTCGGCAACATTTTGATAAAGACTCAGAACATGACTATCTTGCAGGTTATAAAATACGTTACGCCCTTGTTTGCGATAACTTACTAACCGCATCGCTCTTAAAGTTCGCAACTGATGGGATACCGCCGATTCACCCATATTTAGGGCGGCGGCTACATCACACACACATAGTTCTTTTTCGGCTAAAACTGACAAAATTCTCAGACGGTTAGCATCTCCTAGCAAACTAAAAAATTCTGCCATTCGTTGAGCTTTTTTAACACTGAGTACCTTTTGTAGGCTAGGGACATCAACGGGGTGGGGGGGATCGCATTGAGGAATTGGTAACTTTTTCAATGCATCAATTACAGCGCGATCGCTACTAGGATAAATTGACATTTAAAATAATTCTCACGTCTACCCAAGTATAACAATAGGTGTTGCGCCTAAATTGCCACACACTAAAGCTATTAATGCGATGTACGTTTATGTATGCTGATGTTCAACCCCAACTCCTATTTAGCTATAAGTAATATTCAGAATTTATTAACTCTATTACAGTTTCCCTTCATGCAACGGGCGATCGCTGGCGGGGTGTTAATGGGACTACTAGGGGGCTTACTAGGGAGTTTTGTTACTTTGCGTCAGCTATCGTTTTTTAGCCATGCTGTCGGTCATGCTGCTTTGATAGGTGTAGCAATGGGCGTATTGCTACATATAGAACCAACTTTGATGCTTTTGCCTTTTACTTTAGTATTTGGCTTAGTTGTCCTTTACTTAATCGACCAAACAGATTTAGCTAGTGACAACGTACTTAGTATTGTATTATCGGGTGCTTTAGCTGTCGGTGTAATCCTGACTAGCTTAATTAAGGGCTATCGCGGTAACTTAATGGCGGTACTTTTTGGCGATATTCTTGCCATTAATTCTACAGATTTAATTTTGACTTTGTTAGTGCTTGTGGGTGCGGCCGTTTTCCTGCTATCTACTCTCAGACAGCAAATATTATTAACTCTCAATCCTGCGGTGGCGCAAGTTCAGGGTATTCCCGTACAGTTGTATCGCTATTTCTTTGTAGTTTTGCTGTCTCTAGCTGTAGCGGTAGCTATTAAAGCTGTAGGAGTGTTGCTAGTCAATGCCTTTTTAGTAATTCCTGCTTCTAGTGCTAAACTCCTCAGCCACCACTTTACGCGATTTCTTACCTTATCTGTGTTCTTTGGGGCGATAAGTAGTATGGTTGGCATGGTAGTATCAGGGCTATTCAACTTTGCTTCTGGTCCTAGTATTGTTTTGGTTCAATTTGTGCTATTTTTGGGTGTTTTTGGTGCTACTAAGTTAATAATCAAGACATCCTAAGTTTTTTGGCTACATACTTGCTAAAACAACATATTTTTGCTAGCTTAAGAAAGCACTCAAAACGCAAGTTGGTGTGCGCCGGGATAGCTCAGTTGGTAGAGCAGAGGACTGAAAATCCTCGTGTCCGCAGTTCAAATCTGCGTCCTGGCATTAAGTTTCAAGCCTTACAGCCTCTACACCACAGCATTAGCTCTAGGTGTTTTGGGTATAATTAGGGATATTTAGAGTAAAAGTTGGGGTAAAGTTGGGGTAAACTAAATCTAGAGCAGAGGATTTTACCCCAAACAATTACCTAATGTACTCTAAAAACTCCCAACACAAAGCCAGTAAAGGTTCTGTCCAAATCAAGAGTTCTAATAACAGATTGCAGCTAGTCTTCTCCTACGCTGGTAAGCGACACTATCTTTCCTTGGGTTTGCCAGAAAATAGAGAAACTCTTAAGGCAGCCGAAGCTAAATCTAAATTGATTGAGTCTGATATTGTCTACGATCGCTTTGACGAAACTCTTGCTAGGTACAAGCCACAATCGGTGCTAAGTACCGTTACCCCAATTTTTACCCCAATCTCAAAAGTAAGCTTAGACGATCTGTGGCAGCAATACACAGAATACAAGCGTCCGCAGGTGAGCCAGTCAACCATAGCAAAGGACTACGCTAAGACATCATCACACATCAAAAGCTTGCCTACTTCTAGTCCTGATGATGCGGTTAGGATTCGGGACTTCCTACTTCAAAAGTTAACGCCTAACGCTGCTAAACGTTGCTTGACTCAGCTATCTGCCTGTTGCGATTGGTCGGTTAAGTCTGGGTTAGTTACTGAAAACCGATTTATAGGTATGGCAGCAGAGATAAAAATGCCTAAGTCTCAAGCCTCAGAACACGATATCAACCCATTTACCGCCAGCGAACGCGATTTGATTATCAAAGCCTTTGAAAGCGATCGCTATTACAGGTATTATGCAACGCTAGTTCGTTTTCTTTTTAATACTGGCTGTAGACCTAGTGAAGCAATCGCGTTGCAGTGGAAGCACGTTAGCAAAGACTTTCGGCTCATTACTTTTGAGCAAGCTGTAACTGTATCTACAAACGGATTAGCTCTCAAAAGTGGACTCAAGTCTCAGGAAAAGCGAAAATTTCCCTGTAATACCCCGATGCAAGATTTTCTTAGCTCAATTAAAAAAGACCATGTTAAACCTGACGATTTGTTGTTTCCTAGTCCTGAAGGCAAATATATCGATTTCCACAACTTCCGAAATCGAGCCTGGAAATCTATTTTGACCCGCGTAGATATTCCGTATCGCAAACCATATCAGACCAGGCATACATTTATCACCTTGGCTCTGGATAATGGGCTAGACGCGAAAGACGTTGCTAGGTTAGTCGGCAACTCCCCAGAGATCGTTTATCGCCACTACGCAGGAAATCGTAGAGATTTGTTTGTTCCTGAGTTCTGAAATCTATTTGAATAAATTATTAGTATGCAGTTAATCATAGATAAAAACCATACAGTTTGCTGCGTACTTAGTTGCCTAACTTAATTGACATACTCCTTGGCGTGAACGCACTTTTCCGGTAAGTTCTGATACACGGCAAGGCTTCTGGCAAGTTGTATACTACGCAGAAAATTACACAAGTATATAGACCACATCCATAATACTAGGCGCGAGTTTCACTTCCTGTATACTACGCAGAAAATTACACAAGTATATAGACAGTATATGGACTAGAACTAGCTGGCTATAAGGACTTCGGCGATCGGTATTATTTTTTGCGCTATCCTGAAAAAAGAAACGTACTACCGATAAAAATGACAACTTTTGTTAGAAAGCGGGAAGCTGAAAATATTACAGGATTGAGCCACGAAACTTTAAAGAAGCTTCGTTTTCAGGGTGATTTGAGAGAGGGGATTGAGTGGGTTCGGCAAAATTCAAGATGTATCCTTTACAACGCCCCGTTATTAGTCTCGTTTATTCAGTTCCGCCACCAGCCAGAACAACACGCGATCGCCGTAGAGCAATACCTAATGTCACTGCCACAAAACCAACCCAAAACACGGGGCAGAAAAGCCGCATAAAAAAATGGATACCTCGTCTGGTGTCAATCTCGTCCGCCGCTAAACTAGCTAGTGTTTTCAGCACTAGCACGACAGAAAAGAATCGACCAAAGTTGGAACCCAAAATCAAAAACTATACAGACGAGTTTAGCAAGGATTGACGAGAGAAACTAGGGCGAGGTATCCAAATTACCCAAAAAAGTATCGGATACCCAAAAATGAAACAACACCCACTTAATAGTTTAAACCTAAACAGTTCAACATTGAATGTTCAGCTTAAGCTTAGGGACTATCAGCAAGATTTAGCCAACAAAATAGAATCTCACTGGAACACTGGAAGATTAGGGGTTTTGGCTCAGTCTCCTACAGGATCGGGAAAGCGTGTTATCTTCACTTACTTAGCCTTAAAAGCTTTGGAAATTGGAGAATCAATACTTGTAATCGTTCCCAAAATTGAGCTACTTAACCAAGCTATTGCTGACTTAGAGACGTTCTCAGGAGTAAGCGTTGGCATCATCAAGTACGGGATCAAGTCAAATCCTTTTAGTCGTATCCAAGTAGCTACAATTCAATCGCTGACTAAGCGAAAACTGCCCAAAGCCGATTTAGTGATTCTAGATGAAGCTCATCATGCTGCCGCACCTACTTACAGCAAAATAATCGCTTCCTATAGGCAGCAAGGAGCGAAGATACTTGGGCTAACAGCAACTCCTTTACGAGTAGATGGGCGAGGCTTGAGATATCTGCATGAAGGGGTACTAGGGTTTGACGCGCTAGTTACTGGCGAATCGGTTAAATCTTTAACTGAACAAGGCTACCTTTGTCCCTTCAAAATATTTGCTGGTAGTAACTTACTTGACCCCAAAGCGGCGGGAATTGCGACCAAAGCTGGCGACTATTCCCAATCAGAACTAGAAGATTATGCTGGAACAGTATTGCTAACTGGGGAGATTGTTGACACCTGGGAGAAACACGCACTCGGTAAGCGGACTGTACTTTATCCGGTGTCAGTTGAGCTATCTAAGCAATACTGTCAACAATTCTTAGAGCGCGGTTATCCTGCGGCGCATATAGACGCGAATACATCGGAAATAGAGCGAAGTCAGATCATAGAGCGATTCAAAGGTGGCTCAATTCTAATTCTTTGCCAGCACTCAATAGTTATAGAGGGTGTTGATATCCCTTTAATCGAGTGCGTCCAATTTGCTAGACCAACCAAGAGCTTAACAGTATGGTTTCAAAGCATAGGTAGAGCGTTAAGACCTGCGGAGGGCAAAGAACACGCTATTGTCATTGACCACACTACAACTCACCTAGAGTTACCTTGGGTTGATGACGAGATTGAATGGAGTCTAGATCCTATCAGTATTCCTGAAGGCAAAGGCGTAATCAATTGCTCTCAATGTTGTCATGGATTTCGACCAACTTTAGACGAGAAAAAACAATCTTGGGCGACCTGTCCCAATTGTCAAACTAAGTTTAGATTTGAGATTGAAAAGGGCAAGGGAAGCAAGAAGTCACGGGTTGTAGAAACACTACCCGCAGACCTTCAAGAGTTTATTCAGGGCGAGCTTAACCCCGAAGTTGTTGCCACGATGGATAGGCTATTTGAGCTTGTCCACGATCGCGGTTATCAAAAATCATGGGTGTTCTTCAAGCTAGTTAAAGAACATCCAGACGTTGGATTTGCTGAACTGCGGGAATTAGCCAAAAAGCTAGGCTATCAACCAGGGTGGGCTTATTATAAGCACTTAGAGCTACGTGCCTTAGCTGGAGGTGAGAAATGACGATCCTCACTCATCACCGCCAAGAATGGCAAGAAAGCTGTATTAGCAGTTCCCTCATCGATCTAAACCTTCGTTCTCAAGATGAAGACGAGTGTTTTGAATCGCTTTTCTATTCACAGGCAATTAGACGATTGAATACTAACGTATTACCTTCCTGGATACTAACTAAATATCACAATCTCAAAGATGGAGGATGGGCAACGCACGGACTAGACCCCTCGAACGCATGGGATGAGATGAATTGGGGAGTAGTTAAACCAGATTCGCCAAGGATTGACGATAAAGGCAAGAAAAGAAAATATGAACATCCGTTTAAAATTGCTCCCAGGTGTTTTTTCTTGCGGGTTGATTGGTTAACGGGTTCTAAAGTAGCTGCTTTGTTAGGGAGGGCAGAGGAGTACCAGCAAAGAAGGTACGAGAAAAAGAAGGGTAACGAGGCAACAGAAGATAAAGGCTTCTGGCAGTGGATACTAGAAAATAATCTACCAATAACAGTTGTAGAAGGTGTGAAAAAAGCGGCGGCGGCGCTATCGGCTGGATATGCGGCGATCGCATTGCCCGGAATCAACGGCGGCTATCGTAGCAAAGATGGGAATGGGATAAAATGCCTTCCCTATCTAATACCCGAAATAGCAAAGTTTGCTACAGAAAACAGGCAGATAAATATTTGCTTTGATAACGATACTAAGCCTAAGACGATTCAAAACGTCAACATAGCGATCGCCCGTATGGGTAAACTATTTAAAACTAAAGGTTGCGAAGTAAAGAACGTCACTTGGACACATCCCTCAAAGGGACTTGATGACTTGAAAGCTGCCTTTGGAGAAGACGCACTGCACAAAGCTTTTACTCAAGCGAAAGAACTAGATAGCTGGTCTGCTTCACTACTTAAGCAGCTTTCCGATCATCCTGATATCATCCAAACCAATCGCTATCTCAAGCCGTTTGATGTGCCTACGGGCGCAAACTTAATAGCTATAAAATCTCCCAAAGGAACAGGTAAAACCAAGGTATTTGAGGCGCTTGCTCAGGGAACTAACGATCGTAACGAAAGAGTTTTGGTTATTGCGCACCGAGTTCAACTTGGGAGAGCTTTGTGCGAGCGCCTTGGCTTGCCATTCATCGATGAAGTTAAAGAACTAAGTACCTCTTTAGGATTTGGGCTTTGTGTTGATTCGCTTCACCCAAACAGCCAAGCTAGGTTTAACCCAAAAAATTATTACGGAGCATCAATAATTATTGATGAAGTTGAGCAAGTAATTAGTCACGTACTCAACTCAACTACTTGCCAAAACAATCGCGTGAGTATTCTTAAAACCCTTAAAGAAACTCTAGAGAATGCGATCGCAGGTGGAGGACAACTTTATATAGCTGATGCCGATCTAAGTGATGTATCCATCGACTTTTTTAGAGAATTTTTGAACGTCAATCTAAAACTCTTTTTAGTCGAAAATAAATGGATTCCCGAACAAAGAAGGCAGTGCTACAAGTATAGTAAAAAAGAGCATTTGGTAGCTGCGTTGTTTGCTGCTATTGAGAAAGACAAGAAAACTTTTGTTTGCTTATCGGCTCAAAAGCCGAAAGGCAAATATTCAACTTGTACTCTAGAAGCTGAGATAATTAAAAGATTCCCCAGCAAAAAAATACTAAGAGTTGATTCTGAATCAGTATCAAATCCTAATCATCCTGCTTTTGGTTGTGTGAACAACCTCGACCAAGTATTACTTGATTATGATGTTGTGCTTGCCTCTCCGTCTCTAGAAACTGGAGTTTCCATTGATATTAAAGGTCACTTTGATAGCGTCTGGGGTATCTTTCAAGGCGTTACCCCAGAGGAAAGCGCTAGACAATTCTTAGCACGGGTTAGAGAAGGCGTACCGCGACACATCTGGGCAGCAAAGAAAGGAGTAACAGTCGGTAATGGTTCGCTTAATCAAAAGAGTATTTTAGATTCTTTAAGAGGTATTTCACAAGCAAATTTAAAGCTGTTAACTTTTTTTGATGCTTGTCAAGATACAGACTTAAATTCTTTTCAAGCTGCTACAGATTGTTGGAGTAAAATGGCAGCAAGAACTAACATTGGAATGAATAGATATAGCGAAGCAATCTATGAAGGGTTAGAGGCTGAAGGTTACGAAATTTTAACTGTTGCCGATAACCCTGAGATAGTAATAAAAAATGCTAAAGATGTTAAAGAATCTCTCAAGACTACTAGCGAAGAATTATTAGGTAAAGAACGCCAACAAATAGCTAATTCTCCTGATATCACCAGCGAAGAAAACGAAAAACTTAAGGCAAAACGAACCAAAACAAAGAAGGAGCAATACATTGAACGCAAGCATCTATTACAGAATATTTACGGGTTAGAAGTTACACCGCAATTAGTCGCTAAAGATGATAAAGGTTGGCATCCACAACTAAAGCTTTACTACTATTTAACTGCGGGTAGAAAGTTTTTAGAAATGGAGGACGTAAAATCTCTAGATGCTCAGAAAAAACGCTGTAATGGTGCGGTTTGGATGCCTGACTTTAACAAAAATCAATTAAGTACGCCTGTATGCGTACTAAATCATTTGAAATTAACTCAGTTCTTATCAGAAAGAGATAGAGGCTGGAGGGCAGAAGACCCCGAACTTATAGAACTTGCTGACTTTGCCCTCAAAAATAGATTAAAAATAAAAGGCGCTTTGGGGGTGTGGATAGGTGATAAAGATACTCCAATAGCGATCGCTAATAAGTTGCTAAAAATAATAGGCTACAAGCTACCTTGTATTAAAAGAGAACAGATAGGACAACTGAGGGTTAGGGTCTACGGTAGCGCCAAGCCCATCCACGAAGGATATGAGGAAGTATTTGAGCAATGGCTAGAACGGGACGAGGTAGCTTTGATTGATTGGGAAGCACAAAAGGCTAGTATTTTCAATAGCAATCAAAAGCCACGTCTCCAATTAGCAGTTCAGCGTCAATACGATTTGGTGGACGCGGCGTAACTGTCAGTCATTAAAAGGATATTCTTTCGGACTCGTAGAATTACTGCGATCGCACATTCTTTATAAACATTTCCAGTAAATCCCCTGTTTTCCATAGGGCAGTTAGCTTGTCAAAATGCTACTTAGATACTCAAAAACGAAAAATATAATGAACCTCATTCAAAAGTCGTTATCTTTGGAAGCTCAAAGGTCGCTGACAATTACTTTATCTGCTTTCATACTTACAAGTAATTTTATACTACCGACTCTCAAAGCTAGTGCTAATTCAGTTCAATGTACCTACGCAGCTAATGAACCTCCTAGTAATGTGCGTGTTAATCCAAGCAGAAACGCTGGGGTTAAGGGCGCTATTCGAGCTAATACTCCAGTATCGGTAGAGAAGCAAAGTGGTGAATGGTACTATATCTCGTACCCATTACAAGGATGGATACACCGAAGCCAGATTGACAAATATTGCTATAAACAGATTGGGAGTACCACTGTAGATGACTACGGTGAAAAGTATAAAGAAGTATCTTATGAAGAAGTCGCTGGGGATTGTGATGATCCTAGCGTATATAAAACCCATGAAAGAATAGATTTCTGTAACTCTCTTAAAGACTAGAAAAATCAATGTATTACTGGAATAGCGATCGCCCTTTTGTTCCATATCAAGTGAAAAAGGTGGGCAACTGGGACTTAGCCCAGAAGAATCAATGATCCACTAAATCCGCACATGGACAATAGTAGTTAGTATTGTCTAATTTTCCCGCGTACTTATAAGCCTTGCCTGTCCGTTTCTTGGTCATCTCGCCTAGCTTTTCTTTTTTCTGCCAGCGCCCTATGTTACTTGAGTCTACGCCGCATAATTCAGCAAGTTTGATGCTTGAAACACTACCGTTAGGTAAATCATTAGGGTGCTTAAAAGTCTCCCCTAGTAGCTGTGTTCGCTGCTGCTTTGGGCGCTCGATAGGTTCCTGAATTGATGCGTCAATTTCTTCTGTTAAGTGCTGCTCAGAGAACGGCATCCGCAACTGTCCTTTTACTTCCTGCGGGACAGTTGCGGGATTAGCTATTTGAGATTCTATATTGGGGACGTGGTTGATATCGCTTAATCTTTCCCTCAGTGCTTGGTTTTCAGCAGCGAGGAAGTCGCATTTCCCTAGGCATTCCCCTAACTGCTCTTTGATAGGTGCGATCGCGCTTTGTAACTCGCTTCGGATCGAAGTCGCCAGCCCGTCTACTTCTTCACGTATTTTGTCCGCCAAATCGCTTGTAGAAAGATTGTCTACAAATGTAGAGGATTTGTCTACAGTCACGCTTAACCCTTTGCGTAGCACTATCAGCAACCAAGAACTAACTTTCATTTCTGTAGGCTTGTCGGCTAACAAATCCTGATAGAGGTCTTCAGGCATTCTTACGGGGATATTTCTACTATTCGCCATTTTGTCTACATCTGTCTACTTATTTCTACATTATAGACACACTTTCTACATTGTAGACAGATGTATAAAGTTATATGAGTTTGTACACAAGTGTCTACATCTGTCTACTTGCTTCTAGATTAAAGTAGTGTTAACAATGTGGAACCACGAGGCAACCCTATAATCGGTCATCTTTAAACAGGCTTTTTTAGTTTATGAAATTGCGATTTCTCTTCTTTTACGTACTTTCAACTTTGCTGCTTATATTTGTTAATGTGCCTGTTACGTTTGCTCAATCTCAAGTTCAAAACCGTAAAGCACCAAAATCGTCCATTATTCTGCTAGACAGATGTCACATGGGACAATGTGGGGACAGTAAATTTATTGAGAAGACATTACTAAAAACAAGTCCTAATGGAAAACTTTACTCAGTTAAGACAGCCTACCGTTCTTGGGCGATGGGTTCTCAACCTCCAAATAGTTTTGGTAAAGTACAAGTAAGTTATGTCTATTGCTCGAAGATAAAACCAGCCCTGATCTTTAATAGCGATAATACTTACTACGCTCATCTCCTTAATCCTGGTGGAGATTGGTACGGATATAATTTTTCTGACTATCCTATTTATTGGGTCACTTGTCACAATTTTGTAGGGCCAGATTTTTTCTCACAAGAGATAACGTCACGAGCTATAAAACTAGGTTATTCGCTAGATTTACCCTCAGAGCAAGTCGAATTAAAAAATCCGCTAGAAATTATGAATTAAGACTTTACTATAGGGAAACATTTTTTGATTAGGAAGGTTGTAAAGTTGTGCTTAAAAATACTACAATCTTTCTTATCCAAATTATCTAAATTTGGTTACTCAATAGTTTGCTGTCACGTCCACCAAATTCTAAATATTTATATAATTCTTACTATCTAAATTTGATGGACGTTCCTCAAAGTCACGGGGCTATCATCTCTCCATTTGGAAGATAGATTTTACAGCCCGTTTAGAAATCAACGTTTACAAAAATTTACGTCCACCAAATTCTAAATATTTATATATTTTTTTGGATCTAAATTTGGTGGACGCTTATCCGATCCAAAACTCTATCAACTTTCCATCTACTAGAGCAAAAATCTACTTGCCATCAGGCAATTTTGTCCCAAGGTGCGATCGCATCCGTTCCTCTACTACTTTGACTTTTTCATCGAATGATAGATGATCTAACTCCCCGGCTTCGATGAGGACTCTTTTCGGTCTTAAAGACCTCCGATCCATATAGGCATGAAACGAATTTTCGTCCCGATGCTGCAAAAAGTATTGTTTTAACTCTTGGTCAGACATTGACTCAAACTTGCTCGTCATCAGTTAGTCTCCCTTGGGGGTCAATTTCAAATTCTAGTAATTCTTCTTGTCCCGCCAAAATAAAAATATTTCCTGTTCTTTCATCCGATCGCACGATATGGATAGGCTGGAACATGACATTTGTGAGGATGTGGCACTGAATATGTAGGCTTTTTAGCTGGGCGATAGTTGGCTCTAACATTCAATATCTGATGTTTCTTGCTGTGCCAACTTCTGAGCAATCGCATCTCTCACCCAATCAGCCAAATTATCTCCAGCTACTTCTCTAAGCGTTTTGTCCATACTTTGGGGCAGCTTAACCGTTAAAGGCTGTTTACATAGTGGCTCTGTTCGCTTTGAGTAAAAATAGCCCTTGCCTGTTCGATTCCCTTTCATGAAAATTCACTTTTACATTCTAACCTAGTGTACCAGGTATGTTTTCTTTGGGTATCGTGAAAGAAAGTTAGGGCTTACTGTGAGGCGTTGCCTATCTTTTCTCGCTGTCCTCTCTAGTATTGGGGTAAGGTTGGGGTAAAATTTGTTTTTAATGCTTGAAACTCTTGCTAAAAGCAAAGTGAGCAGAGGACTGAAAATCCTCGTGTCCGCAGTTCAAATCTGCGTCCTGGCATATTTTTCATGGTTTATAGCCCCTGTAACACGGCATCAATTATAAGACATTTTGGATATGCTTAGAGACATTTAGAGCGAAAGTTAAGGTAAAGTAAATCTGGATTTGATCGCTGGGCAGATACATATTAACGATTTGGTGGACGCAGCGTAACTATCAATCTTCAAAGGGATGTTCTTTAGAACTCGTAGAATTACTGCGATCATACATTCTTTATAAACATTTTCCGTAAATCCCCTATTGCCCATGCGGCAAAGCACTCGTTATCATACTGCTTAGATACTTGGATCTTGGTGCTAAAGAAGTGAAAAAGCGCAATGTTTAGTAACTCGTGACTTCGCGCATCAGCTTTATCTAAAGATCAAGTTCTCAAGCGTTAAACCTGTTGAGTATAAAAAATAAAAGAGAACAAAGATGAGTAAAGTTATGCGATTGTTTGCCAATCAGGTAGCGAAGGAAGTCGTTTATGAAGCTTTGAAACAGTATCCTAGTGCGATTCCTTGGTTTGTTGGCATTAACGATGATTGGACAATCGGTCATCTTAAATACGATCCTAGCAACAAGCGCGTAACCTTCCGCTCAGAAAACTTCTCTGAGCGAAATTTCTACGATATCTGCTATTTTATATCTGAGCAAATTGAGAAAGAGGTCAAGCCTGAATTCGTGATCCCATATGCTAACTTCAATAACGAACCTGGGAGATTAGCTGTAAAACAATTCGTTGAGGCAGTGAGTTGTTTGATTATGGAACAACCAGTCAGACCCAATGAACAAAGCGATCGTCGTAGTTATAACGAGCCTCAGCGTCTGAGAAATGGAGTTTCTGGATATTTACCACCAGGCAGTTAAGTGATCGCCTCAGAGTTACTACGGTAATTTAGATGAGGTTTTAGTGATCGCAAATCATTTTAGAGAAATAGTTTCTAGGTCGAACTAATTAGCAAAGTAAGAAGAATTGCAATTATCTAACGCTGCTGTAACCACTGCCAAAACTTCAATAACATATTTTCCAACCACAGCATGGCACGGTCTAGCCATTCTAATAATTGTTCTAAGGGATGCTTTACATATCCCATTGTTGTTGCATTGGTTTCAATCCAATCTGGCGTATGATTCAGGCGTTCAGAGGATTTAGAACCTACGTTATCACCTAAGTTTAAAGAAGGTAAATTTGTTTCAATGGCTGCTTTTCTTTTCCGGGAACTATTAGTAATAGGCGAACTTAGAATTACTTTGGTGGAAGTTATAGAAGTTTCTTGACGTTTAATTTTAGTTAAATTAGTTGCAGGTTGAGGGCTTTTTACTGATAAAGAAGTTAATTTTTTATTGCTATTTATTTGGATTAGCTGTCGCCAGAACTCGCGCAAATTGCGTAAAGAATACTTATTTAATTCTTGAGAGGAGCGAATTGAGTTTTTATTTTCTGGCAAGTAGGAAAAAGTTGAATTTGCAGTATTTTCTAAAATTAAAGATTGTTCAGCTACTTCGCTACCAAACAAATCGCTCATTGTTAACCAAGGATCGGCTAAGTCATTGTCATCAGCGATAGCAGCTTGATTTAGTTGAGGCAATTTATTATTGCGATCACCAAAAAAGTAATCAATTGCTGCCCAAATCAATCCCTGAATCCGAAAAGCTTTGGTTCTATCAGCTATTGGGGCTAAATTATCTGTTTCAAATTTCGCTATACTGCGATCTAAGGAAGTGATCGCTGCTTGGGGAAAAAAGCTTAATTTTGATTGTTGCTTATCTTTGCTCCAATTAACTACGCTACTAAACAAATTTCTTGGCGCTAATAACCAGCTTTGACGTGCAGGTAGTTGTATTTGCTTTATGGTATCTTGTCTTGATTGCAGTAATTTTTGCCAGCGCCAGTATTGACTAACTTCGGTAATAATTCGTTCTTGTAATAATTGCTGTTGTTGGCTAGTTAATATATCTAAAATCTCATTATGCGGAGTAACTAACACCAGCCAGCGGTTTGATATTAGGCTGGCAATTCCCCGAACTTTAGGGCGGTTTTGAACTAAGGAATTAGTATTATCATTATCCAGTGGCTCTAGTAGAGCAATACTACTTCTAGTTTGTAATTGGAAAAAATTATTATTAGATAATGTATTAACTTTTGGAAAAAATTTCTGCCAGAAAGACCTTAATGACTTGGGTAAAACTCTAGTTACAATCTCCTCCTTTGAAGATAAATCATCAACTAGAAGCATTACTGTCTTAATTGGTGTATCAACTGTTGGCGGTGCAGACTCACTTTTCGGTAACTGATGTAAATTTTGTTTTACAGATTCTTGGGGCAGGGATGGATAGAATACTACAGGCGCTATCCAACTTGTAACAGTTTTCCAGGCACGATTGAGACGGTTTGTCAAGAAACGCGATTGCTTATGAATAAAACTAAAAAGTCTGCTTTGATAACGGTTAGAGGAAGCAGAAGGCATAAGAATTACTAAGTTTATTAGCGCAGTAGAGAAGTGCAAATTATTTTTTGCAGCTTCATTTTCAAATATATGTCCCGATCTTATCGAAAATATGCACTATTTAACGCCCGAATCTAGCAACTTATTATCGGATGCGATCGCACTTTTACGTTCGTGCAGTCAAGTAGACATTCTCCCTAGTTGGCAAGTATTGTCAGCAGATATCTCAATTACAGAAGCTATCGGTAATTCAGCGCCCTGGAATTGTAACAATTGGCAGAAAGCACAGTTAAACGATAAAGGTCATATTCCTTGGTCTAGCGGGCAAAAAGTATTGTGGTTAGTCCAAAAAATAGTAGTTCCCAATACTTTACAAGACTATCCATTAACAGGCTTATCTCTAAGACTTGCTCTAACTTGGTGGGCAGAATTTGCCCAAATTTTTGTCAACGATGAACTAATTCAAGAAGGGGATTTATTTGATTGCTCAACGAGAATTTTACTTAGTCCGCAGGTAACACCAAAACAAGAAATAGTTGTTGCTCTGCGTCTAGTAAGTCCCAGTCACGACAACGGGGCATTGGTGCGAAGTCAACTTATTTTTCAATCAACTAATGATGAAGTCCCCGAACCTGGATTTATTGCTGACGAATTAGCAATTTTGCAGCATTATCTAACAACTATTGGGAGTAAATCACCTGCACAAATTGATGTTGCTATTGACTGGTCAGTATTGCCAGATAAAGCCAAGTTTGAGCAGAGTCTTTTACAACTACGTTCAAAAAACGTCCAAAGCTTTAGCCAAGAAATCAAACAGCGACAGATTTATTTAGTCGGTCACGCTCACTTAGATTTAGCTTGGCTGTGGGCGATTAGCGAAACTTGGGAAGTTGCAAAACGTACTTTTACTTCAGTTTTACAATTGCAAGCAGAATATCCCCAATTAACTTTTTGTCATTCCACACCAGCAATTTATAGCTATATCGAACAACATTGTCCAGAGTTATTTGCCGCTATTCAAAAAGTAGCCGCAAGAGGAAGTTGGGAAGTTATCGGCGGCTTGTGGGTAGAGCCAGAACTTAATTTAATTGATGGCGAATCTATCGTGCGTCAATTATTGTATGGTCAGCGTTATGTATTAGAAAAATTTGGCAAAATTTCTACCGTTGCTTGGCTGCCTGACAGTTTTGGTTTTTGTGCAACATTACCTCAGATTTTTGCTAATGGTGGGATTAAATACTTTGTTACTCAAAAATTGCGTTGGAACGATACAACCCAATTTCCTCACAGTGCATTTTTGTGGCGATCGCCTGATGGCACAGAATTATTGAGTCTCATGTCTGCGCCTATTGGCGAAGGTATAGATCCAGTAAAAATGGCAGCTTTTACTTATGACTTAGAAAAGCAAACTAATTTGCAATTATCTCTATGGTTGCCTGGTGTTGGCGATCATGGTGGTGGCCCTACCCGCGATATGTTGGAACTAGCCAAACGCTGGGAAACATCGCCTTTATTCCCGACTACAAAGTTCACTACTACCGAGGAATATTTACAAGACATCCAAGCAAATTCTCCTTCTGCCTTCCCCGTCTGGGACGATGAACTATATCTAGAATTTCATCGCGGTTGCTACACTACTCACGCCGACCAAAAGCGGTTTAATCGCCGATGTGAAGCTTTGATCTACCAAGCGGAGTTATTTGCTTCCTTGGCAAGTATTAGCGCGAATTTAACTTATCCCAAAGCTGAAATAGAAGCAGCTTGGAAAAAGATCCTTATTAATCAATTCCACGATATTTTGCCTGGTTCGTCTATTCCCCAAGTGTATGTAGACGCAAACGCTGCTTGGCAAGAAGTCGAGCAAGTTACGACAGAGTTGATCCAGAAGTCCTTAAGTGCGATCGCATCTCAAATTACTTTGCCGTCTCCACCTCAGAGAGACAGTATCCCAATTATTGTCTTCAACCCCCTGAACTGGGATACTTCCCAAGTAGTCACCGTTTCCCTACCCATACCAGGGCAGAACTGGCACATATACACCCATTCTGGGGAGAAATTGCTTACCCAGCTTACCAGCGAATCAACCTTAGTATTTCTTGCCACAAAGATTTCGAGCTTGGGTTATACCTTATTTTGGTTGAGTGCTGCAACGGCTGAAACCATTGAAAATACGTCAAAAAATCTAAATTTGACGCTTACAGGCACTAAAATAAGCCAGAATAGCATTAGTCTATCACAAAAAAGTCAAGCCCATAGTCAAACTAACAACTTAGAGCAAAAAGATTGGGTTTTAGAAAATGAATTACTCCGGGTAATTGTTGATAGTAATAGTGGTGATTTAAGCAGTATTTTTGACAAAATTAACAATCGAGAAATACTCAATAAAGATGGAGGAAATCAACTTCAAGCATTCAAAGATAGCGGTCAATATTGGGCTGCTTGGAATATCGATCCAAACTATAATCAACATCCCTTGCCATCATCACAATTAAGATCTATTCAATGGCTAGAACAAGGCGCAATTCAAACTCGTTTGCGAGTAGTGCGACAATTAGGCAAATCTAAATTTTGCTGCGATTATATCTTACAAAAGAATTCGCCACTGCTAAAAATAGTTACTACCGTAGACTTTCAAGAACGCCAAGTATTAGTAAAAGCTGCTTTTCCTTTCAATTTTGAAGCAGACTATGCTACTTATGAAATTCCCTTTGGTGCTATTTCTAGACCAACTAAACCAACAACACCGCAAGAGCAAGCTAAGTGGGAAGTCCCGGCGCTACGCTGGGCAGATTTGAGTTGCGAATACTATGGCGTAAGTTTGCTTAATGATTGCAAATACGGCTACGACAGCAAGCCAAATCAACTACGCCTAACTCTACTAAGAAGTGCTAGTTGGCCAGACTCAGAAGCCGATAAAGGACATCACGAATTTACTTATGCTATCTATCCTCATGCTAGCAACTGGCAAGCAGCGCAAACCGTCCAGCACGGCTACGAATTAAATATACCTCTACAAGTAATCCAACTTCCAGCAACTTCTAGCCCCAAATCGGGGATTTTACCAACCATTGGGAGTTTTCTAAATTTATCTGCCGATAACTTAGTAATAACTGCCTTCAAACAATCGGAAGATAACCCCAAAGAGTGGATTCTGCGCTGCTATGAATGTCATGGATTAGTGGCTGAAAACATATCATTGCAAAGTATTTTAGGCTTAGAAGTTGCTCAAAAAGTAGATATTTTAGAATTTGCTACTCAAATACCTGAGCAGATACAACCTCAAACAAGTGAAGATATTATGCCTTGGAAAATAGCTAGTTTTATACTTTTAGCTCAAGAATGCAAGTAGATCGTAGACAAATCTCAAACTTTTAGTTTCAATAAATGCTATCTCATTTATGTTTCTAAATATGAGTGAGATAGCTTGCTTTTAATTATCAGTAATCCAAACTATAAATTACGTCCTGCCATTACCCCACCATCGACATCCCACACAGTTCCAGTTACCCAAGAGGCTCGCTCAGATAGGAGGAAAGTTATAACCTCCGCAACATCAGTCGGTTGTCCAATCCGCCCAATGGGATGAAAGTTATTAAATTCTTGTAAGGCAGTATGAATTTCCTCTGGTTTAATAAATGCTTCATAAATTGGAGTTTCGACTACCCCAGGTGCAACAGCATTGACACGAATTTGGTAAGAAGCAAGCTCCATTGCTAAGTGCTGCGTGAATGAGTGTAAACCTGCTTTTGCCATTGAATAAGCAGAAGATGGTGTAGCTAGTACCGCTTGATGCGCCCACATAGAACCAACATTGACAATTGCGCCAGCAATTCCTTCTTTAAGCATATTGCGAACAACCTGCTGAGTAGCAAAAAATGTGCCGTGATTGATGTTGAGATAACTGTTATAATCTGCTTCCGTATGATCGAGAAATAACTTGGGCAGAAAAACACCAGCAGAATTTACTAAATAATAAATATCAGGCAATTCCGACTCAATGCGTTTAACAAGTTGAAATGTGTCTTGGCGATCGCTAATGTCTGCCTGCCACACTTGTACGTTTCCCATTTGTTTTAGCTCGGATGCTGTTGCCTGAAGCTTATCAATATCTCGCCCTATAATAGTTAAGCTAATCAGCAGTTAAATTGCAACATAGGCACTATTACCTTTGTTTTTTATTTTTCGATGCCACTTGATGACTAACTCACCCTGATTCAATAGCTTATCTAGTAAAAGTTTCAACTCATCTACT